>Ga0307517_10001136_pt1 | contig 44947 bp, 49 predicted proteins | sample 23_EM_MG_FD_194515 | JGI IMG/M metagenome (GOLD analysis project Ga0307517, IMG submission 194515) | Populus trichocarpa ectomycorrhiza microbial communities from riparian zone in the Pacific Northwest, United States - 23_EM | ecosystem: Host-associated > Plants > Roots > Unclassified | place...
GTTCATACCGACAGAATTATGGAACCATATTGGTCCAGTTCTTCCAAAAACACCCCTAATCCTGATTATATAAGCATTACATTTTGAATCTCTCACAGGTGTACGTTTTGGGCGACCGGCACCATACTAAGGGAGATGTCCTCATAGCAGGGATTACTTTGCCAGCCAACTCTCCCTGCCCTGTAAGAAGACATCTCCCCGGACACCTGAACGGGCTGGGCGACTGAGATCAGTCCCTATATCATACTCCGTTTCGTGGTGTCGCACCTAAACCCTTATCAACGGCAGCATTAATCTGAAGCACACTTCCCCCTTTCGTAAATTTTACTTTCCTTTTCACCGACATCAAATATCACTCGTCACCCACCCCACCCCCTGCCGGGATGGGATGGGATGGGATTGGGGATGGAAGGTCGAATCTCACATTCATAACAGCAAAAATCCATCCATCCAGGGACTACTCCAGCAGTGACTTTTCCTCCCTTTTTTTTCTTCAGCGAGACTATGGGTATGGTTGATTCCTGGTTTTATCTATTTATTAGAGTATTCACCCACTGGTCGGTGGGAAGATAAGGGAAAGGCTCGCATTCTCGAGCTGGCATAAACATAAGTGAAATAGTGCCCTACGATATAATATGATATAATAGATGTAAGATCTAAGAGGGAAGTAGGTATGATAGTATAATTTAACACTATAAAAAGCTCCATCCCTACACGGAGGATCTCCCTCTCTCTATACGTCCCTCCCTCCATCCATCCATCGCTGTACGATAATAATGTCCGTATACCACATTCATGAATTAACACAAACTCCCAGACCAAACTCCAAAACATTCCCCCCCCCCCATCTTCTGCCCTTCCGCCCCTCCACCCGCTACTCCCCCTCCCAGCTGCCGACACCAACCACCTCCCCTCTAACCCTGCCAACCCCGACTTCAACCCACGCAGCGCACTCCACCAGCAAAGCCCCAACCCGCCCCTCCTCCCCGCCTTTAACAAAAATCACCATGACTGGGTCATCCGTAGAGCCTCTCTCCGCGGCGTGCCCCCCGCGGCGCACTCGATCCGGCTGAAGGGTATGTCGTGCTTATTTGAAAAGGACAATGTGGTCGTAGAGGGCTCCCGCGAAGAGTGAGGGGGTGGGGATGGGGTAGGGGGGTTGTTTTGATCATGATTTGTTTCTAGGCAGGAGGGCTGTATGGGAGACAGAGTTGTTCTTGTTGAAGCACTTGTATCATGCGCTGCATAATATGCCGCAGAACTGTATGGCAGGCGCGTTTGCTTGTATCATACTGCACCACGCGAGGGTGAGATGTGATAATGGTTAAATAGCAGATTTACTACCTAAAGATGCGAAGAATGCAAGATATAGCCTTCCAGGAAAAAAGGAATGTGAAGAATGACAAAAATGTCTACCCGGTAAATACGCCTACCAACCAGCACAACACCATTATTCAAACATAATACAATCACCAACAAAGCAGGTGCTAGCGAGAATAAAGTAAAGCAATCTACTCATCGTCGCTAGAAACAACCCTCTTCCCCCTCTTCGCGCGGTTAAGGGTAGTCTTGGGCGCGGGTATGGGCGCGGGTTTCCCCCTCAGGTTCTTTGGCAACCTATTGACCGTTTTCTTTGGTGGGAGCATGATCGTCTTCTTGGGAGCCCACTTCTCTAGCATCTGCCCAACGTCCGGGAAATCTTCGCCTCCCTCGTCGTCATCGCCACCCCCTGAAGTGCTCGTAACAAACCTTCTTCGCCTTTTGGAAACTCCGACGTCGCTGTCCGTATCGCTGGGGGCGGTGCTTGCGTCCGAGGCCATGCGCACGTCGTCATCGTCTTCCTGGGAACTAACCAGGTCGATCATTGGCGGTGCGTCGGCCATGTCCACGTCGGGGGGAGAGGCACTCTTTCGTTTTCGCTTGGATACGGATGTTTGTCTCTGTTTTGGGGCGTTGCTGGGACGTTCTGAAAGACCAGGCCTCATCCTTGGTACCACCGGCTTGAAGGCCTTTGTCAGGAGCTTCTTCGCTGGTTCTGGAGGCGGGGCTACGAGGGTCATGTCGAGGTTGGATTCGTATCTCTTTATCGCTTCCTCGTCCATATCGCGCATTTTTTGTAAGGCTCTTGTCATGGATTCAGTGGCACGGCCATGCCGGACATGGTGAGTTTTTGTGAGAGTTCTCTGGCGCTCCGGGAATGCATCCATTCGAGGTGGGCTGATAACCAGAACGCCATCGTCGACACCGCCCCAGTCCGTCTGGTATGTTCTTTGGAGCTTCTTCTCTTCGCTTTTGGTCAATAGACCAGTTTCCGGGTCAAAGATGTCTGGCGCCAGAGACTCCTTCTCGACAGGGATGTCGTCTTCCTCATCCTCTCTATCAGACTCCCTTCCTATCCTAGAAGCCTTCACAAAGCCGGTTTTGACCCCATCGGGCATGAGAAACTTTTTTATAATCTTGGTCTGCTTCCCCTGAGCTTTTGACCTCCGGTTTGAGGGCTCGGGTTGAGTATTCTCAATAGGTATCTCAATAACCTTTCTATCAACCACGCATTCAATATCCCTCGGGACAATCCGTGGTGATAAGTCATGATGGTAGCTGAATCGTTTTCCGGACTCAATCTCGCCTTGAATGAATTCGTGATCCCTCGTTGCCCTTTTGAAATTTTCTTCTTCTTTGCCCTGGGTGAGGAGAATATGGACGTGGCCGTCCCGTTTACGACCTGTTCTTCCCATTCGTTGAAGCTTTGCTTATGTTTAGCAATCCGCGGAAAATACGAGAATAGAGCGATTTACCAGTCGAATTGAGGACCCTTGCTGATCATAGCAAACGATCATATCGACTTCCCCAATATCTAAGCCTTCCTCTCCAATGCAAGTGGCTACCATAACATTATAAGTTCCCTCTTGAAAGTTTTTAATCATCTAATCCCAAAGTCAGCTCCATCAACCTCTGCGAGGCCAAAGCACTAGCTACCTCTATCTGATCCTTCTGCTTCATCCCTTCCACCCCCTTCCCACCTGCCTGCCCAACAAAGATATGCGGCCTGACAATCGGTTCGTGTTTGCTCAGAACTCGTACGATCTCTTCGGCGCTGCTTCGATAACTCGTAAAGACCATGATTCGAGTCTCCCTTTTGGTCTCCGCATCCTCGGCATCGAAAAAGTGCTTCAACACAACAGACGCCATATAATCAAGCTTAGGATGTCCAGAGTATTCTTTGTTCGAAAGAAGCTCCTGGCACTTTCTCACGACCTTGCGGAAGCTCTCATCATTTATTATACCCCTTTTAGTCTTACTGCCCCCTCTAGGGTCAGAGAGAATTTCTGCCTGTACTTCAGACACTTTATTGAAAAACACGCGAACTCCGTGCTCCGTCAAGAGTTGCAAAGGGAATGCAAGAGATGCTAATGTATAAAAGGTACTTAACATCATTCCTTTGAAGGCTGGATTAGCAACTCTTCCTGCATTAGATTCCGCCCACTCCTGACCAGCCCGTTGAACGCCGTACATTGATATTGCTTTGGTATCCGTTACCCAGTATGCCTTAGCATCATTCAGCTTTTTGAGTAGAGGATCCAGGCACTTGCAGTACAAGTCACGCAGCTCAACCATCTCATCCGTGAGCTCAAAGACCTGGAGGTGCTGGAACTTCTTGTGAACATACGGCCGAATATCAAGGGATTCCAAGTTCCTGATTTCCGTCCCCGCAATTCCGCAAGAGTCGATGACCGCCTGGACCTTATCGATCGTCGGACCAGGTGTGGCTGTTAAAGCCAAGACACGGAAGCTGTTGTTCACTCTCCGTAAAAGTTTTATTACCTGAACATATGCGTGGTTACCAGTAGCTTTATGGGCTTCGTCAATGACCAAGCAGACTATTCTTTTTGCATCACAAATCCCCCTGGCTATGTCGTTCTGTATCGTTTGTGGAGTAAGGAAGAAGACCCTTCTCTCTTCCCAATAGTCCCGACGCCGCTGTACACTAACGTTACCAGTCATCTCTGCGGTTGCGCTCCTAGGTATTCCAACGATGTTGAAACAAGCATCAATCTGTTGCGCCACCAGCGGCCTCGTAGGTGCCAAAAAGGCAATCTGACCCTCAGGCGCCCAGCGGAAGAAATTAAGCATGACAGTTGCCGCAATCAACGTTTTACCAAGACCTAGAGTGATCCAACCAATCAGTCCTCCCCAAGGCAGGAAAAACCCTTGAGGCAGCAGGATGAGGAGACAAACCTGTCGGGAGCGCCACCAGCACGTTGGAAAAAAGCGCCCTAGAGACAATAGAATACTGGTAGTCTCGATGAGGAACGTTTGCTGGGTAAATCCATGTCTTTGCCGCTTCCCTGTCAATCTTGTGATGTGTTGGCGGTTCCTGTGTGTTCACCAGAGGCCAACTACGTTGAACCGGAGTAGACGAGGGTTGACTACCATCCTCCTCGGCAACACCTCCGAATAGCGTGCTCTGTCGAAAGCTCCCGCTGGAGGAACGGACAAGCGAGCTACGTGCTGCCGGTGCTGCTCTAATGACTCTCGGCGGGTCCCGGAACTCATCGTCAGAGTTATCGAAATCGTCGTCGAGGAACAACGGAGTATCGCTAGTGCCACCCGCAGCTGGGGTGCCCTGCCTCTGCCGTACGAAAGCTACAGGTAGAGAAGCTGGCGGAGGAGGACGAGAAACAGGAACAGACGAGTTAGAAGAAGTAATCTCTTGCTCTTGCTCCACTTGGTTTGCAGCTGCAATCAGTGCCTCTTCATCGACATCTCCCCAGTCGTCGCTTCCAAACTCATCGTCCGACATTGCGGCTAAAGTTTCAAGGTGGAAGCAAAAGTTGGGGAGACGCGTTTTGCCCCCCAGACACCGAATCGTGCGCGTTAGTAAGCCGGGTGTAAGCCTTGGCAGCAACGGCCTCAGGCTCACAATTTTTCGGTTTGAGCAGGTCTGCGACAGCGTCTGAGCAAAACCGGGGGGGTTATCTCCCACACGTAAGCGATCACGTTCAACGCAGAGCACTTGTATACCGGTAGCACAGCACCGGCACAGCACGATACCGATATCGCGGCGGAGGACGGGAAGCCTAAGCATCGAGGGATAGTATCCTATCGATCCAATTCCCGTTATTTGGGGCTTACCTCACCGCGCCTGTTTGCCCATACGGTGTGATATCATGCTCAGGAGTTCTCCCTAAAAAAATTAAAGCAAATATCATACCGTGCCGGCAGGGTAATGCACTAAAGATTGTTAGTCAGCCAGAGCCGATTCCTCACCTCTTCTACCACGCAGGGTACCGTACCGTAGTCGAGTTGGTAAACACTCGAGTGCATTGGACCACAAGCATAACAACTCATGATTCTATTGGAAGTATGGCACAATACAATAGTATCGTGCCATCACGAACGAGAACAACCACGAGACACCGAGAACCGGGCCCTGGGCCATGCCGGTCTGCTGTGCTCGAGTATTCTATCCGAGCTGCCGACACACTAAAATGCGACAATACCCGAGCACTACCCACACTCTCTGGTAGCCTAAGGCCATACTATCGGTCTGCCAAAAGGACGGAGCTTGCGGGGAAAAAATTGACCCAAAACAACGGCGAGGACGTGGAGCCGGGCCTTGCATCGGACAGTCCAAAGCCTGGAGAAATCGATGACGAAAGTCTGTGTGGTTGGCCCATGAACTGAGAACGCCATCGATTGTGAGGGAAACGTGCCAACTCCGCCACGGAGCCTGCACTTGACTGTACGAGTACAATTTATTCCGTGTGATAACTTAAACTTACGTCCACCTCATTGCGTCTCCTGCACACTGCAGTCTAGACCTACCGTGTATCTGAAGAAAAAAACGAGCCGTAGGGGACTGGAGAGGATAGGGTAAAAACTTGAATACCCGGCAGAAGATAGGTGCCTGAGACGTTGCAGCTGCCCCTCCTAGCAAGGCGCTTGGGTGTATTCCGTTTTTCTTGTCTCGACTGAGGTCTGAGTTTGCAGCGTTTTCCTCTCGCCTAACCGGGGGAAGGGAACTCCAACGTCATGGTACATCCATCTTCTATTCGAGCCCCGACAGTAATGGAAGGGTGAATCGTGGACGGTTTGCTGGCGCGATCATCTATAATTCGTATGCATTGAGCGTATAAAGTATGCAGCTGAGGAAGTGTTGTTTGCTATTTTTCTTGTTGCTGTGCCCTCTCCAAAAAACTTCTTACTATATTTATCTTTGATATGCAGCAAAAGTCTCGCCTAGCACCTTGGCCGAGTATGATTATTTTCGGACCAACCACCATTTAGATCCCTGAGCCCTCTTTCCTTCTGTGTCCAATTTCCTCAACCACCTCCTCTTATGATACTAGTACGATGGGCCAGATCCGCCCAGAAACTTGGTGGAGGAGCGGAAAAGGGAAAAAAAAAAGAATATAGTTTATGGCAGTTCAACAATCAAGGAGCTTCCGCCTGGGCTGGAGTTACTGGTACAGTGCAACGATTGGAGGACCGCCAAGGCTATTTACAATAAGAATAGGAAGTTCAGAGCATAGTTATGACCAGGGACTCCCCTGTGGTCCATAGTCGCACACCAGTCCGTAATTGGGGAATTATCGAGAGATATTTATTACCCAGTGTATATTCGAGTTCTCGAGTACCGCTACTGTACCGGTACTCGTGCTATCATAACTCAACGGTTGACCCCTTAAGTGATTCAATATATTTATCCAAAAGCGTCAACACCACAAGTGACCACCGGGATACGTAAATTTCATAACATACGAATCGGATCGCAGGAGATGTTGTTATTGCTACGGAAACCAAGAGGAAAAAAGGAAAAAAAACGCCCCCGTTTGACCTCCCACACACACCACCCTTCCCTTCAAGCCCTAGCACCTTGGTATCATACCGTGCTCCTGGATTGGCCTGCCTACCCTGCCCACATCCCCCCCCCAAATTCTCTCCTACATTTCTCTACTTAAGTCCCCTGCCATCCGTTCATTTGACTCCCTCACCTTCTTCTCTCTCCTCCACGCTCCAGTCACTTCTCACACTCGCTTCTTGATTATTCAAGTCCTGCTAATTTTCACCTTAATCTTCTAATCACCACACTCCTTGCTTCAGTCTACCAGACAAATTTTAACCGCAAACTCCTCGATCAAAATGAAGTTCTCTACTGTTATCATCTCTCTTGGCTTCGCCGCTCTCACCACCGCCCAAGCTGCCAATTCCACTCGCTCTGTCTCTGTTGCAACTCCTACTCAGACCAGCAGCTACACCACCGCCATTGCCGCATGCCTCGGCAAGTGCAAGGAGTCTGATGTTACTTGCCGTGCTCAATGCTTGGGTATGTTTGGGTGGTCCGTCCTGGTTTCTTATGAACTCTTACTGACAGCCTTTTTTCTTCTTCTAGGGAGTGCTGCTCCTAACGAAGGTGCTGCCAATGCCACTAACGAGTGTGTTTCAAAGTGTCCCAAGGGAGTACGTCTTTGTATCATTATTTCATAAGGCCATGCATACTTACAATTCAACAGGATGGCAGTCAAGCGACCACCGACCTATATACCCAGTGTCTAAATGGCTGCATCAACAAGATTTGGCTTTCTACTTCCGCTGCCCCTAGCCCAACTGGTACCAGCGGATCTGGGTCTGGGTCTGGGTCTGGGTCCGGCTCTGGGTCTGGGTGAGTCTAAACTCCGGTTCCCTTTGCTCCTTTTTTCCCTTGAAGGGTAATCGTCCAAGATCAGTCACTAACATGGCAGACTTGCTTCCGGTGTGGCGTCTGCTACAAGTGGGGCTGATTCTGGATCTACTAGAGGAAGTTCTGCACGCCCTACATCTGGTGGTAGCCCCAGCGGCAGCTCTACCGGCTCTAGCTCTACCAACGCACCCAACGCCGGTTCTTCGCTCGAGGCTGGCGGCTCTTTCCTATTTTTCTTGGCAATGGCCGCTGGTGTCCTCGCGTTGTAGACAAACCGCCCCAATGTTGTTGGGTCCTTCCTGTTGTCCACGTCTTGATCATCCGTTGGGTGATAGGGAAGTCTCATGTACGGTTGGATTCGGATCGCTTAGAATGGATTGGGTAACGGATTAATGCGCCTCAGGTTGTACGTTACCCGTATGCGCATTGAGACAATTGAAAAAATACTACTGTTTGTTTATTAATAGCCTGGGTCGGTTTAATGTGGTGTATCTGGTTTCCTTTCCCCGGTTCCCTATATAGTTTTTTTTTCTTTTGTCGATATTTGGGGTATTTCGCCTTGCGCGCTACCCCGGGGTTTTCCCATCTTCTTTTCTTCTCTGAATAAAACAAATATCATAATGGACACCAACTATTCTTTCTCCTGATTACTCGAGAACAACTAAAGAGTCCATCCCCATCCAATGACAATATCACAAGATACCGTACCCTCGGCAACCTGCACCATCCAAAGCCAAAGCCTAAAGAATGGCCTCGCAGTAACCCAAAACACAACAGAACAGACGCGTGCTTGTGCCACCCGACACTGTACCACAAACGAGAATACCCGTGCCCACTCCCCTAATAATTTCCACCACCACCACATCACAAACAGTCAGTAACACGAAGCGACAACTCCACCCCGCCCCTTCCATTCCATTTCCCTTCCTTCTTTCGCCTCGGAGATTCGCTCTGTGCAACAAACTTTAGCGACCATACCGTTAGCGGCTACTGGGGCCGAGATTGCGTTATATAATATTATGCATGGATTCAACCAGTTAGCCACAGGAGGAGGAATATTGGAATCTGGATCTACGATTTATTTATTTTTTAATTACCGGGTTTTTTCACCGTCGAGCTGGATATTAACGATACGCTGTGGTCGAGGAAAAAGTTGCGCGAGCAATTGGAGTTTTGCGGGGCGCGGTTCTTTTTTTGTTTTGTTCACGGGGCACGTGACCGCGGTTTGGTGCTTCTGGTTAAATAAATTTTGGGAAGGCCCGCTCCAGCGGGAATTGCCGGTATCGTGAGGTGAGTTGTCAATAAGTTACCCTTTCTCGTTCCTGAGCGGGAAATTTTCCTATTGTTTATTTTTTTTTTCTCTTTCCCTTTTTTCCCCTTTTTTTTCCCCTTTTTTTCCTTTTCTTTTTTTCTTTTTTTTATTACAGTTATTTAATTTGTTGGCTTGGAAAACTTTAAATTTTTGTTTCGGAGTTTTGGTTGGTTGGCCAGGCTGCTTCTTCTGGTTCCCCTTCTGAAGACTTGGTATTAAGATGCTGTACCGCGCCGCAGAGTGCTAGCGTCGGTCTTGATTTTTAGCGAAAGTGGGCGACTTGATGGATGGAAAAATACGGTACAGTCGATGTTGGGGGGGGGGACACTTGTGTCGAATAAGTTCCCCGTACATACAGCAGTAACAGCACCCCTCTGGCAACCCAGCTCAGCAGCAGTTTGTTTTGGTTCTCAACAAGTACCGGTACCACTCACCATAGTATCATACCCAGGGCGCGTCTGATTGGGACACAAAACCTTCCATAATGATCCTGGCCATGCTGATGTGTGGAAACTCTACAGCAGGTGAAGACCCGATTTTGACGTAGAGTGGTGTGTGTCTGGTTCAACAAAACAAAACAAAACAGAGTGCCGGTATGATATGATAACACTCGGGCTATGCTAACGTGCCCAAAATATGGGCAAAACCCTATTTTTACTTTTATTTTTTATCCCTCCCTCCCCCAAACAAAGATTTATTGGTGGAAAGTAAGGGAAAAAAAACTCTAACTCAACCATACATGAACGGTCTTGTTTTAGATTTTCAGTCTTATGAACCATAGGCCCGACCCGACGACCCGTATATACGGACACCACAAGGAGCAACGCACCAGAGCCAGGAAAGTGTAATAATACCAGACGTAGAAGTGAATCGCCCTGCCCGCGCGAAAGAATTCGACAAACGTAAGAGCCTCTAGATTCAGCTCCAGAACGGGGGGCAAATCTAGAAAAGATGTGCCACCAGTTAAGAAATATCTCCTCCTGCCTCTTCCGAAAATCCCCTCTGCTTATACTACAAGTAGTAGTGTCAGGTGTTGTGTGGTGCATCAATTTGAGATTTTCCAGATTTCTACTGTTTCCGGTGTACTTTAGCTGATTCACTTTCCCCATCTGATCCACTTCCCGGTCCAATACGGTACGCTAGTGACAGGTGAGGAGGAGTTGTTGAAGGTACAGGTACTTGTACCAATGATGTGTGATGTAAGCTAGCTTGTTGTCATATTAGTGCGCAAGGCCACAATACCTACATTGCTCGCCTGGCCAGGATCTGGGCGGGTGGGTGGGTTCAATGTCAGGTTTAGTTCTTTAGTTGGAGAGTGGTGAGTAAGTTGCGGAAGTGCTTACTTGCTACTGATGAATGGTGGATTGGCGCAAGTTGTTTAGGTGTCTGAATGGGCGTTTTCTGACTGGAGGGAGGGGGGGAGGGGCTGGATAGCTGTGCGAAGCGGATTGCAAGAGTCAGAGAGAATGTCTCTGGAGCAGCAACTAGTAAATATTTCCTGCCACCGAAGGTCGTAAGTATATCAACTCCAATGCAGAGGGGTACCACATCATGCCACGATTCCGGAGAATTTACACTTACAAAGCAAGAAGCGGCTATAAAATCCAATCGATGAAAAATAAATAATAACAATAGCAATAATGCACTTAGCATTACTATGTTAATAATCAATAAACAATATTAGACAGCATTCAACACAGTCAGTACCCGTACCGGACAGTGTGGCGAAGCCATTGATGGAAACTACCACTCCGCCGCACTGGAAAAAGAATCGTATCCTTATTCAAGAGTGCAATACCCGGTGCTAGTCAATACTGATGACACCCATACATCTATCATACCAGCCAAGATGGCCAGAAAGGATATAGCTCAACCTCATAATTGCAGGGAGACATTAACTAAAATGCCCTTGCGATCATATCATCATAATAATACCATTATCTTCTTCTTCTTCAGAAGGGCCGGCCGGCACTGTATGGTGTTCCCTCGTTGGGTATTTTAGAGCAAGTTGGGCGTAAGGGCAGGTTCCGCTTCCCTTGCTGGGAAAACCATGTGATAGATGTTGGGCATTGTATATACGGTACTGGTAGGATCTTGCGAAAGGGTTTCCAGTACTGTTTGGTGAGGTTGCTCTCTCTCTCTCTCTTTTCTTTCCTTCTCGAGCGTAATCTCGCACCACCCGCCTTCCTTCTTTTATTATAGCTATGAACTTTTAGCTCAGTTGAATTGGTCTAAGCCCCTACCATGGCGTCGCGGGGCTTTCTCTAGGGAGAGAGGGTCAAAAGACTGACAAACTGATAACCTTTGAGAAAACGATATCAAGTCTACAAGGGTGGAGGAGGATAGGATACCGATAGACCATGGCTTGCTTGGGCGGAGCTTGTTTTGGCTTATGGTGAGGTAGGGGTGTGGATATCACAGATAGAGTTTGGGAATTGTGGCGATGAGAATGTGGGCTCTTGGTTGGCCCGTGGGAATGTCATGATACCGTATATTGCGACTAAAAATACTTTGCTTCTTCCTTGCTATCCTTCCCCCCCTTCTATCATCGCCATCATTCGCTCCCGGGCTTAGTCATATCCCTAACTAACTAATTGACCCTGTAAATAGACAATTCTATTCAGCAGGCGTGATCGGCCCCGCCGGGTCCATTCCTAGTTTGACCATTTCTACAGCTAGTTGGAAGAGGTAGTCCAAGCTGTTTGAGGTTGTCAGTAGCGCATCAGTAAGGTGGTTCTTATAAAAAGCCACTATCCTCACCTTTCTGCTTGAGTCTTTGCTTTCCAGACGGTATCGCCCCAGACATATCTATGACAGAAAGCACAGTCAGTATGGGGAGCTTCTCAAGTACGGTAAACCTCGGAGAGACAAGATAGGGTAACCCACACTCCATGCCTTCTGACCAAGACGGCACAAGTATCCGGGTATTCATCGATTGCTTTTTCGAGACTCTCTGTCAAGTCCTCCTCACTATCTTCATCATCAGGCACCTCTCATCCTCCATCTTCCTCCCACCCATGGCCAAACTTACTGCGCAGTATTCTCAATAATTGGAATAACCAACTTATCAAAAAACCCATAATACCCGCCCGTAGACGGCCTCGGTATAGCCTTGATCTGTTCGATATTCGCAATCGACCACACACTCCCCTTTGTCAACAGCGTGCATAGCACGGCGGCCTGCGAGTGTGTATGTATGCACGCCCCCGCACCGCGCTTCGTGAACGACGCCATGAATAGCGGTGTGCAGGCTGAGGGCTTGAGAGAGAGGGGACGGCGGAGGTAGGTTTTTGTGGGAAAGTCCATTACGAATATGTCTGGGGGGGTTATGCGCTCTTTTTGAACGCCTGAGGGGGCGAGATAGACGTGGGATTCGTGGCGGATAGAGATGCCACCGCCAGTGCCGGTTACCTGATATCTTTAGTCTGGGTATAGGAAAGGGTAGGAGAGGTATACCCAGCCTAGGTTATAGAAGTTTTTACATAGACTACATATTAGGTTTGCCGGGTGGTTAGGGTCTAGTGGCGTCGGAGGTTATGTGTGAGAGGTGCTCTTCCATCATTTCCAAGAGGAGAGGGGGAGACAGACCCTCTGAAAGGACCAATTTCTCGTTATTATCCTGCTGAGCCATTACTCACGATATATCTCTAAGCAAGAGGTTCTGTTGTAGTAATTGTCATTGCTAACAACTCGGGGGGAGAAGGGCGAAAGATGGAGAATCTCGGCTTTAAATTCCACTCCCCTCGGTTACCCCGCAATGCCCTCTAATTCCTTAACCCTAAGCTAAAAGCAAGGAATACACAGGTGTTGGGGGAGATGTTTCCGTGCAAGCCAGGGATTATTTTGCTGGCTAAGTATCCCTGCCTTGAGCTCAAGAACGAAAACATCTCCTAGACACTCGAGCACTGTACTGTACTTGTACTGTACCTGCGTTGCCATGCGGCGCGATAAGTCAATTCTGGATTCGGAATCTTGAGTGAGGTCTTATGATTGATATTTTGGGATTGGTGCATCTGGATGCATCTGCATCTGACTGCATTGGAGAGATGAGGGGATGGAGAGATGGGGGCAGGGATTCAGCTCATCTGGTAAAAAGGCAAGGCAAGCGGAAGTCTGTCACCGTGTTTCTTCGCCTTTCCAAAGTGCACCAAGTGTTATAATAAGTGGAGGCTGTCTTTCTACCATGCAAAAAGGAATATTCTAGTAGGGTAGAAGGGGTACAAGTACTGGTGGTGGTGCGCGAACTCCCAGCTAAGAGTGTTGTGCCGGTGCCATATGTGGTCCTGGTTACTGTCCCAGGCAAGAAGCACTATCTGGAAACAAGGATTCAAGGAACATATGGCGGGAGATCTGTGCCTATCTGGGGCCCATGCAAACTACAAAACATTCTGCCCCCGTTTTTGGGTACACTTTTTCTTAGCACTAATATCTAAGAGAGAAGAGCCGCGTTAAATCTCACAGGCTTGGAGATGATGCAGGTATCATTGTTAGTGCGGCTAATTCGCTGAGTGCTGTGATTCGAACGGAGTTGAAGTGTGGTTGAGGTTGTTTATCGGCAGTCATAAAATAGCACTCGTTATGGTATGTTATTTGTGAGGGCACTTGCCGGGCAATTACACCTCCGGGATGGTCGGAAGATGATTCTCCGAACGAAGGAGACGAATTCAAAAGCTGGGTGGCAAGTTGCAATGCATGGTATAGGTGTCGCGAATTTCGAGGGTATGATAGATCGAATGGCCTGGGTTGAAGGCCATAAAATTGTGGATTAGGGCAGGGGGGCCGGATCTCGGAGGGAAGCACTACTGTAGGTCATCAAGGGGAGGCTCTGAATGGCTGCGCACGGAGGATTTTACTATGGTGCGAAGGGAGAGATGGAGAGGGGCAGCTCCGTGCCAAAGGGTACAATCAGGACAGATGTAAAGAAGTGGAAGTGCTGTGAATCCTCTGCCGACACCGGGTCAGGCACTGTGTTATTTTCACATTTTTTGGCTGACATTTTTTTCTCTCCCGCTCTCCCACTCACGGCAAAGAACATGTTGGAACCTTTGTGGAAGTATTAAAGGTTGAAAGGTTAGCTCCGTTGAGGCCAGTCGCTTCTTCAAGCAAACGTGTCCTCTGCCCTCATTGGATAAGCCTCAACCTGGACCGACAAAACTAAGCCTAACGGGGAAAACCCCGGACCGCGACTTTCAAAGGTGGCCTCTTCTACAAGAACACTCACCGCTCTCCTCTGCCAACTTCTTTGCTGATTTCCTTCTTCCTCACCGTGCTAAATCTATCTGATCAACTCGATCAATTAATATTTTCTCTCCCTTTCCTTTCCCTCTTTGTTCACTCGCTCTGCTTCAGAGTTCTTGAGCAGCCTCTCAGACATTCGTCCTTTAGAATTTTCTCTGATCTCTTGACGAAATGCGTTTCGATACCAAAGTTGCCTTCGGGCTGTTCTCTGTTGCTCTTATGGGCTTCGGAAACGTCGCATTTGCCGACGAGATTGATGATGCTCTTGGGGATGCTGCTACTTCCTCTGCGGATTCCTCTTCTACAACTCCTGCGATTAACAAACCCAGCTTTTCTGTGAGTATTTCTTTGTCCCATTGTCGTTGCAACGACACTCAAGCTAATTATGTCATCTCTCGTCACAATAGCCTTTAGCTATTAATGCGCCCTTCTACGAGCAATTTACCCCTGGCTGGGACTCAAGATGGAAAGTTAGTCATGCTAAGAAAGAAAATGACAAGACTGGTGATGAAGAGTGGACATACGTCGGCCAGTGGGCTGTCGAGGAACCTTCGGTCTTGAAGGGGATTGAAGGCGACGAGGGGCTTGGTATACCCAACGCAATCGTTTCTCCGAAAAATATTTACTAATAGTTTTCAATAGTTGTCAAGAATGTTGCTGCTCATCACGCCATCTCTGCCAAGTTCGATAAGCCTATTGACAACAAAGGTAAAACTTTGGTTGTTCAATACGAGGTTAAGCTTCAGGGTTTGTATTGTCCAATTTTCGCTCACATTGAAGCTTTCGCTAACATTTGATTGTTCAACAGAGGGCTTGGAGTGTGGTGGAGCTTATCTCAAGCTTCTCAAAGAAAACGCTGACCTCCACGCGGAAGAGTTTTCCAACGCCTCTCCTTATGTTATCATGTTTGGTCCTGATAAGTGTGGTGCTACCAACAAGGTTCGTAATTCTACAGGTAGTTGCTTTGCGGTTTTTCCTAATTATTGTATTAGGTTCACTTCATCTTCAAGCACAAGAATCCCAAGACTGGCGAGTACGAGGAGAAACATCTCAAGAGCCCCCCTATGGCTCGCATTACCAAGCAATCTACCCTCTACACTTTGATCGTTAATCCCGATCAAACCTATGCTATTAAGATGGATGGTAGCCAAGTCAAAAGTGGTTCCCTATTTGAGGACTTTGCACCTTCGGTCAACCCCGACAAGGAGATTGATGACCCAGAAGACAAGAAGCCTGAGGATTGGGTTGAGAAGGCCAAGATTCCCGACCCAGCTGCCAAGAAGCCCGAGGATTGGGATGAAGATGCACCATACGAGATTGTCGATGAGGAGGCTGAGAGGCCTGAGGACTGGATGGAAGACGAGCCAGAATTTATCCCTGACCCCGAGGCGGTTAAGCCAGAAGACTGGGAAGATGAGGAGGATGGTGATTGGCTTCCTCCTACCATCCCTAATCCCAAGTGCGAGGATGCAAGCGGATGCGGCAAATGGTCTAAGCCCATGAAGCCCAATCCTTCATACAAGGGCAAATGGTCTGCGCCAATGATCGACAACCCAGACTACAAGGGCCCTTGGGCTCCTCGCAAGATCCCTAACCCGGACTACTTCGATGACAAGGCCCCATCAAACTTCGAGCCCATGGGCGCTATCGGTTTCGAACTCTGGACTATGACTAAGGATATTCTCTTTGACAACATCTACATTGGTCACTCGATTGAGGATGCTGAGAAGCTCCAGAAAGAGACTTTTGACGTCAAGAAGAAGTTTGAGCAAGAAGAGGATGCCGCATCGGCCCCCAAGATTCCCGAAACCCCTAAGGCTCCTGGCGAGACTACCTTTAAGGAGGATCCTGTTACTTTTATCAAGGACAACCTTGAGATCTTCTTCGCCGCGGTTCAGAAAGATCCTGTCTTTGCTATCAAGGAATTCCCAGCTGTTGCCGGTGGCCTCAGTGTAATCTTGGCCTCTTTCATTGCAATTCTCTTCAGTTTGATCTTCTCAGGATCGTCTCCGACACCTGCTCCCAAGGCTGCTGCTTCTTCTGATAAGAAGGGCAAAGCGGAGGCCACCCCTGAAGGCTCCTCAACTGAGAGTGAGAAGCCCAAGGCTACCAGGCGAACGTCGAAAAAGGCCGAATAAATTCAGCTCTGTAAATTGCTATAATTCTTTCGTGTAGGGGATCTTGGGGGATTATCAGATGGATGTATTCTTTTTTATTTTTACTTTCCTACTGCTTTTCTTTTGTCGCTACGATTCACAGGGAGTGCGCGATTGCTGAGGGGGTTTCTTTTATTTCTTTACTCTGGATCATTGAGGGTTTAAAGTTACGGTTTCTTGTTTCTTCCTTGTCAATGGGATATTAATCTTCCAATTGACTTTGTAGCCTTAGGTTTTTCTGCAAGTTCGAACTAAAAGTAATGCAATTGCGGTTTAAAATGTACGGCAGCACGCCATCTTATGGGTCCATCTGTTGCTATTATAATACCCTATGTTCTAGTATGATGAGGTGTTGTGTTATGAGTCAAGGTAACAGCGGGGGCGACGAGCAGAGGGAGACAGCGAGCAAGAGAGCGAAAAATCTGATGACAACCCCCAAATCTGGTAGGTGTTCGCTGTCCCTCTCTGTTCGTTGTCCCCCCGTTATGTTAGTGTGTTAAAGCCTCCATCCTATCTCAATCACAGCATTGCGACCTATCTAGAAGAACCCTCGAAGAACCACCCAAACTCCGCTGCCGGGTCTTCGGATGACCAGAATAGGGCTGGCCAGATTACCGGACGAGCTCATTCCCATAGGGGCTGAGGAACTTAACCACAGACCTCAGCACCCTCGTCAAGCTGAACCCCCCATTTTAATAAACCTTTGCCCCGCTCCTCCATGAAGTTGCCCTCCAAATCGCAGGGTGCGGGCCCCCGATGTATTTGAGTTAATCCGGGATTGAGGGCAAGATGGGCGAACCGGGTTTCTACTGCGCTGCAACCGGGGGCGTCCCGATGTTAGTGAGGCTCCTCCTGGACGGAGCCCAAGTAGGTTCCCGTGGACGGCACGGGGAAACCTCACTCTTCGTCACGGTTCGGTATCGAGACGCTAGTGTCCCAAAGTGCATGATTGGGCACGGTGCGGACATTGGCGGGCCGCGAACGTCAATCCTGGCCTCGCACCACCTATTCCGCTTTCAGAATCCATGCAGAGCTCTCGCTGTGAAAGCCCTCTTAGAAAGGAGAGCGAAGCACCCGACATCCCAAACGCCGCCAGCTTAATGGCCCTCCACCGCACCGTCTTTGACAGTGGGCCATTTGAGAGCCCTCTAGCATTACTGGGGACTAGATTGAACCTCAACGTACGCAACTGCAATGGCCAGACACTGCCCCTTCTCGCCGCTGGTGGCTGACGTAGGCATCAGTCGAGCACGGGGCCCACACCACTGTCCAATGAGATGGCGGGTGCGGCGTGGTGCACTGGACGGGTTTTCATTGAATAGGGAATGTCTTCCGCGTGCTTGTTGAGAAACTTCTGCTCGTGAAGGGTTGACGGTAGATCAAGCATGGCGGGGGCATGCTGCCTTAGATGGAGGGCTTGGGATAAGTGAGCATGGTGAAGCTGCCGTTAGACAGTGGGATGTTGGGGTATGTTTCTGAGATTCGGTTTCATTTTTTTCTTTGAGGGGGTCATAAGGCTTACATGATGTGGTATGTTGTTTGTATAGACTCGCTGAGGGGATACTATCGTGACAGCTATTTGACAGGGAGATTGATTGGTGAGGCCTCGGCAGGAGTTCTTGGTGCCATGAATTCCTGTAGAAGCGGGCTCGAGGGATAGGCTGAAGATGCGGATTTTATTAGCTTTTGTACTGTAAATCATCATACCTGCTAAATTAGGAAGTTATAACATCCGCCTCCTTGCGGAAATGATGATGTTCCGGATTTATTTCTCCCACATATTTTCCGTCTTGGTTTTGTTCTTCTAGTTTCCACCCTCCTCTCCCCTTATATTCATTTACTTTTTTTTTAATACTCCTCATCTCCTAGACAATTGGAGTATACCTTGTCCTATGCTTCATGCAAGCACACGCAAGGTTTGAATATCAGAGTGCATGACCCACCGGCAAAACACAGCACTCACCCCCCCCTTCTACCACTACACATGACATGATATTTACCCGTAATATCGTACGGCCCAATCACCACCATCACGCCAGTACTAGTACAGTGCAGCACTCCACAATACCTTATTTCCCGACATCGGAAGCACTGATCCGACCGCGCACCGTCAAGCAATAACACGCACACAGCCATTGTAGCAACTGACTGACCACGTGCGTGAGCATACGGACAAGTTAGGTGCTGACCATGTGTGCAAAGCTGCTCCCCCCCAATAGCTGACTCTTGGTGAGAACAGCGCTCTTCTTAGTAGTAGTACCGGTACTCGAGTACTCGGGGATGGTGTCGTGTCATTACCCGAGGAATGTGGGTGGTCCCCGGTGGTTGCGTGCGGTCCGGTTCGTCGGATATAAGGGGAGAGGTGCGGTATTCATTAGATTAATTACCGGCAACTGTATTAGGTGGGGAGTGGGGTGTCGCGTGCTGCTTTTGTGGGGAGACGGACTGAAATAAATTACCTTGGCGTGAATGTCCTTTTTTTTCTTTCCTTCCATGTTGTACGGTAACTGACTACTTGAGTAAGTTGGTTGTTTAGGTCGTTGTGCTAATTCTATTAGAGGGCGAGTACAGTGTCCCCGATGTCACAAGTACCATAGGAAACCCGGCACACCTAGTAAGGAAGAACCCTTCACAAAGCAAACGAAGGAAAAGCATAGTGTATCATAGCAGTACTACACAAATACAAACCCACCGCTTCCACCCTACCCTTGAATGCAAGCATACGGTAGCGCTACAAACAAACTACTGGACAAAAGTCTATCCATCCATCCAACGGTGCACCACGATATCTCCAATCAATCAACAATGAACCAACGCTGCTCTACAAGTACGTGTACCCTGTACCCACAACCCAGCGCGGGGCAAACGTACCAGCACCATATCACAACCGACACAACAAGACCATACCACAATATCACAAAATAACTTACCCCCTTCCATCTAACTGATATACCACGCAATTAGTATTAGTATCATACGGGCAATTGCGGGGTGTCATAACGGCGCCCAGCTCGTGCCCGACCAGAACCTCACCCTGCCGAACCTACCGTACCTACCCCGCAACCTATCCCACATCGGTAACGGTACGACGGGGTGACACACTGGCTTGAATATCCGATGTCGCATGCGCGCGCCCATCTAACTACCCCGCAAAGTTGCATATGTTATATAGTACAAGCAATGGCAGGGTAGCGGCAATAGCCAAAGGGATTACTATGGGGCCGAAGGATCGGACCTGGGTTTTGCTTTTTTTTCGTGAAAAAAAAAAGAAAGCTAATGGTGCGAGTAGAGTGTCGCCTTGCGGGGGCTGGGAGTCTGCGAGAGGACTCATAGGAGCGAGTGATGTCTTGTGATTGTAGGTGGTGACGGTCGTAGGATATCCTGGCTGCGGTGTTGTGTCGGGTTTTGGGGTTTTTTTTGTGGGGGTTGGGGTTGGGGATAGATATATTGTAGAGTGCAGGGTTGTGTAGAGAATTTGGCTGTAAAGATGCGGCAATACCGGTAGGATGATCATCGGTGTTCGTTGATTTGTTCGGGGATTCGGGGTTATCCTAATATGAATATTTTTTTACAGTGCGTACTCGGGTATGGACGTGGGTGATCGGACGGACAGGTATTAAAAAATGTGCATCCTGATATATTTTTAATCCCTGTCTGTCCGATCGCCCATGTCCATACCCTAGTAGTGGTAAGGATAGTGGGAAATCTAAAACACAGTATGGCGACTGAGATAGGTCCGGCACCGCGATTGCCATCTTGCGAACGAGCGGGTGGATGAGATAGGCCTTACGCTATCGGAACGCATCATGATGCAATCAATATGGCAGGAGCGATAGCTAGTACTCCACTCCTCCCGTCTACCCTATCATAACTGTCTATCTATCGAGCAAAAGCACTCCACGTTCGATATCACTATTCCGTTTCATAAATGAGAAGGAGGTACCATCTCGCCAGTTAGCCCGGCTAGCTTAACGTCGAACATCTTATCGGCCTTGGGGAGGCTATGGTAGCAAGGCTATTCTCGCACCTTGGAAGGTGGAAGTGACGTGAGGTAGACGGCTGCCTAACTGGTTGTCTGTATGTAGGAAGTAGGCAAGCTAGATAAGAGCTAGATACATAACCATCAGGTTTCCAGAAAGTTCGATGTTCCCGGCCGGACATCCGGTGATTGAAAGCTTCGGCCTGGGGTAGATCCGATGTGCTGGCTTGACAGCCGTGTGTATATCTCCTATTATTACCGTAAGGCTCCTGCTGGATAAAGTATTTCTCCCATACGCATGGAACATTGCAGAATAATAATCCAGTAGTTGTGATACTGCAAGGCGGACGATATCTAGTGCCGTTCACACTAGGCAGACCAGAACATCCATCGCCAACCTGATTAGAGCTTGCAGGGAGGAAGCCCCGAATTCCGGGGAAGTGATTGATCGCTGATTGCATACGTGGGGCTCAACCGTGGGCTCGCTTGGTAGGTCCCTGCATTGAGACACCGGGTGAGCGATCTCGGGGAAGGAAAGTCCGAAGAAAAATACAATTCTGTAGAGGACACGAAAGCTGGATACAGTAGACTTTGCAACTGAATCTGGAACATCCCTTCGGATCTTGCACGTTAGCTATTCTTCGTTGGTTGTGGGCTCTACATTCGGAAAGGGAAGGTAGGGCGGGAGATGGGAATGTTGTCCTCTTGCTTTCATGCAGGATTGGCATGTTGAGAGAGCCGCGAGAAGGGTTTCCAATGGTCGTTGCTCTTCTGTAACTATTCCGTTCTCGCCAGCTTCCCCTTTTCCTCGTATTATGGATGGGTGTTTTTCTTTTTTCACAAGAATTTTCGCCATCGGCAGATGTATCTGTTGTCCGAACCCTATAGGTGATGGAATGAAAAGGTTAGGGGAGAGGTTCAATAAACTGCATTTGGATTCCTTGCAGGAAGGAAAAGAGCGGGAAAGAATGGGGTAGGGGGAAGCGCGGATCTCGAATGTGCGCGGCGTTCTCAACAGTTTCTCGCACAGGCCACTTCAATCAGAAGCCCGAATTCAGGTACAGTACGGGTACAAGTACCAGTGTCTGTAGTGAGTGTCTGTCTAGTGGTTGACTAAGATGAGGCAGGTTTCCTTTTTCCTTACCACACAGGGAAGAAAATGTTCGTCGCCATCTGCATGTCTTATCAACCTGTCCGAAGCAATTCATTGAGGAGCCAAGCCCTCACCCTCCCTCAAAACAGCGATAGCGCTTTACCTGATTCCCCACCACACCAATTAAAATATCCTCTCTTGGCATTTTCTCTTCATTATGATTCCACAGCGATGGAAACTTAAGGTAAGTAGGTTGGGGGATAAAGCAGCAGCCCCGTCGGGGCTTGATACGGTACCGGTAATTCCCTGTTTCCTTGCCAGTCTCTACCGTTCTGCCGCCATCGCTTTCATACACCTTATGATAGCACTTCCCATACCCTGCCGGCAGCACAGTAACGATATAATACCCACTATCGTCCACCCCCTCCCCCAAAATCCGCTTTGTGAATAAATCTGCCCTTCTCCCCCTCCTTCCCTCCATTCCTTTCCCCCAGCACGATTCCTTTCCTCTCTCTGTTTGTCGCTACATTTAAATCTCGTCACCGTCCCTTCACTTGGAATAGACAGCCAACAACCAATCATTTTTCTGTGCCTTCCTTCTTTCATATCGCTCCATCTCGCCTGTCGATACCGAATCGGTGACCTTGTCAACTCAGTGTGTAACAAAGACTTCCTTCATCCCTCCGTCAAATCTTGTTATAGGCATATACATTGGACATGAGTACTGGAGTTAGAAATCTTTCAAATCTCAAGAAGGCCGCTAGAATCATTCTTGTTGGCCCCCCAGGCTGTGGAAAGGGTACACAATCCGGGAGGCTACTGGATCATTTCAAATTGACTCCCATATCCTCGGGTGATTTGTTGAGGGAGAATGTGGGTCTCCGACTTCCTTTTGGGCCATCACTTTGTGGGGCCAATGACGTGTGGCCGTGCTAACCTGGTATTTTTCCACGCTTTCTGTAGGTTCGCAATCGGACGCCACTAGGTATCAACTACCATTTTCGTTTCGCTCTTCCAATATCATTCTGGATATTGGACGTGATCACTGAGGTTTTTCTGTTTTGTTTCTTATAGGAATCCAGGCCGAGACAGTAATGCGCTCCGGCGGACTTGTTCAGGACTCCTTAATGGTCAAACTTATCGTCGGAGAGCTTTCCAAACGTGGATGGGTTCAAACCCATGGTAATTTGACTTCTGGAATTTGTCTTACTGGACCATTATCGATTATCGGGGGCCCAATAACGCCAAGGGCATCAGATTCTCCAGCAGCTAGTTTCCTTCTCGACGGTTTCCCCAGGACAAAGAACCAGGCCCAATCTTTGGATTCCGAGGTTGCCATGAATTTGGTTTGTTCACCTTTCCCGACGGCAAAGTTGAGCATGTTTGCTAATCTATTATACTTACGTCAGGTCGTCAACCTCGATGTCCCTCATGACGTTATTTTGGATCGCATTGCCAATAGGCTTGTGGTGAGCTTGCTTTTTCTCTCTGAGCATACAGATTTCTAATACAGTTGAGCAGCACGAGCCCTCCGGCCGCACCTACAATATGACATGGAACAAGCCCAAGAATCCTGGTGTTGATGATGTTACTGGGGAGCCTTTGACTCGACGTTCTGATGATTGCCCAGTAAGCATCACTATGCAAGAATCAATACACAAATTTTTGCTAACTTAGATCAGGAAACATTCTCCAAGCGTCTGAAGTCTTATGCTGAGGCTACCGAGCCGCTTCTTGAGCACTACGACAAAGCGGGTGTTCTCTGGACTGTATCTGGCTCTACTAGTGATGAGATCACTCCTCAGCTTGATGCTGAGATCCTCAAGAGATTCGGCTAGGTCCATCCTTGGGACTCGCCCACTCTGCCAGCAGAGTGGAAACGCCCGAACCTTTGCTTTCAAAATATTTTTAGGTTACTCTTTCTGACTATTTTTCCTGTTGCCCTCGCATCGACTGGAACCCTCGTTGTAATAAATGTTCTTGGCTAATGGCGTTTCCTATTACTTTATTTTTACCGCTAAAGCCGTACTCTTATGTCTTTTTATTATGACTATTCTTTTTTCCTTTCTTCGAGCGCGATAGGGATTGGTGGTGTTTGATTTTACTAGGTACATTGTTAGACAACAATGGGTTTTCTATTTTTCTTATTTTATGGATGTGGACTACCGTATGTACAAATTACCTAAGGGTTATTCACAAAAATGAAAAACAGGGTCAACAAGGCTTTGGTCGATCTGTGGCCTTTGGATCGAATCACACTTGTTTTTTCTTTTCCACTTGTTCTCTGTGATAGTTTGTGGGAATTGTTGGGCTGGTTCGCAAAGTGCTGCCTACTCGGGAATTGTAGGCTTTTGAGCATACAGTATGATGCGTTACAGGCATAAGAGGGTTCTCGGTTATAAGCCGGAAGCTGAGATCTAGCGGAAAGGGATTCTGGTAACCGGAGTTAAGTTTGTCATCTGATTTACGGTAAGTTACCCTATGACTTTGTTCTGCTGAAAGTCGATGGGACTTTAGAGACATCTTTTTTGTGACAAATCAGACATGCCTCGCCGCTTTTACAGCCCTGCGGCTCGCATGAAGAGTCTTGGCGATGTCACGCCCCTCAACAAGCTTCCTCTCCTAGCTGAGCTCAGGGTTGGGACCTGATCGATCTGGGCTTGTGTAAACAAATACCCAACTAGCAACAGTATCAACCCCGACAAGCATGAAATGGCCACCATCATCTTCCGATGACAATTCCGGTCGAATACGCCGATTCACCCAGCGTGTGCGGTCTGGAGAGCTGTTCACAGCTGAAGTGCTTCTCTCCCCGGAAGTGCTCTTCCCGACGGTAGTACTCACTTCTGGAACCCTTGCAGCGATATACTTCTATAGCCATTACGTCCGCCGGATACCCATGACTTCGGAAATCTATCCCTCGTTCTTCCGGCGGAGGTCGTTATTCGGAACAGTCACGAGTGTCGGGGACGGGGACAATTTCCGGCTTTTTCACACGCCCGGTGGGAGGTTGATGGGATGGGGATGGATGCCCGGCAGGAAGGTCCCAACGGTTAAGAAGGACCTCAAGGACGTGACTGTAACCTACCCGCTTTAAATTTTTTGGAATGCCAAGGGGACTAATCGGTGATTTACAGCTCCACCTCCGTATAGCAGGCATTGATGCTCCCGAATGCGCACATTTTGGGAAAACTGCCCAACCAGGTTCCTCGGAAGCCCTGGCATGGCTGCGAAAATACATACTCAATCGTAGGGTGCGCGCGTACATATATCGACGGGACCAGTATGAGCGAGTGGTTGCTTCTGTCAAGGTGCGCAAGGGACTGTTCCGGAGGGACGTGGGGGTGGAAATGTTGAAAGCGGGCATGGCAACGATTTACGAATCCAAGATGGGTGCGGAATTTGGGAGCCTCGAGAAGAAGTATAGAGAGGCGGAAGCTATGGCGAAGAGACAGAGAATTGGGATTTGGGCGCTTAGCAAGAAGCAATTCATTAGTCCTGGGGCTTACAAGAAGGGATTGAGGGAGAGGGGGCTGTAAGATTCTAGTTGTATTGTTGGGTTTTTGATAGATGGCGACGAATAAGAATGATAAGCATGAGACATGAGGGGTGGAGTCGGTTGATATCTTTAGGATTTGGTGAATATTTTTAAGCTTGGTATCGAGTGCAAAGTGTGGAATAGTCTAATTTAAGTCCATATGATCTGGCCTGACTTCCCTGACCTTCTAGCAAGCCCGTCCGGACTCTCTTACATGTAGTTGGAACTTGGGCCTGCGCGTACACCCAATGGGTTGCTGGTGGAAGATAACCGGCAGCCCCGGTATCTTAACTGAGAAATGCTCCCGACACAGTTTTCCGCAAAAGCCCAGAGCGCAATGCGTGACCTGCCCCCTTTATATAGCACAAGCACCGCACTTTAAGCATGGCCTTTAATTTAGCCCCAAGCACCCCCCTAAACGCCCTCACACAGCACACTTCCGGTACTCTACTCCTCTCCCATTCTCCACCTTGAACTGAGCGGGAAATGATGAGGCTGCGTGCCCCGAACTTACAGCCATCACCACAAAACCCAGCGGCAAATCCACGGTATCATTACCATATTCAAACCTACCGGTAGTACCATATCGCACCTCACCAAAAAAAACCCCCTCACATCCTACCGTAGTTTCTTCAAAAACCATATCATAGCCTACCTTACATACCATCCATCACTTGTGCTCTGTCCTCCACCTTCTGCTACTTCATTGCCTCCAATACGTTTCATCCCGGAATACTCCACTCAAAAAAAACCGATTACATATTGTACCATCCTAGAACTTAAAGTGCCAGGATGTGATACCTATCTGCCACTTCCCAGCTGGAAATGCCCCTTCCCCCCCCCGGCCATAATTGCGCTGCTGTCGGCAGTCCTACGCAAAGTATCTAAACACACCGATAACATCTCAATTCCTAGCGCTTTGCCGGGGACTGTTTTGTGTGAGTAGAAAGTCACGGGGGCTCACTCGAGCACGGAACCTGGTTTGGTCGTTCTCACTGGTGGCATACCACACGCTGCTTACGTCGTAGTGGAGTGCTGCGAGATTATTATTATTATTATCCAGTACGGTTAACTTACTTGCGTGCTCGCGATTGAATGGTTCCATTGGCCGTTAGCACGCTCATGCGAGTTGCTGCTTATTGTGTTGCGGGAAGGAGGGGTAATGACTACTACCTCGGTCCGAGAGTCACGTGTATGTATTTGCCTGGGCATTATTTTATGCTCTGCTGCATGCTAAGTGCTGTGCTCTGGGGGGATTAAGGTCTGTGGGTCTTAGTCGTATTATCTTTGGGGAGCTTTTTTTCCCTTTTTCCTTTTTCCTTTTTCCTGGAATGTGGTGTGATGTGGTGTGATGTGCTTGGTTGATGGTAACGCAGTACTGTGGTAGGTGGGAATAGTGTTGTCAGTGCCATCGTGTAGGTAAGTAGCGGGGAGGTTCCATGTGGGGCTTGAAAGGTGTCCTTCGCTGTGGTGAGGGGGAGGGAGATCATGGAATGTCACTCGTGGGCTTGCCAGCAGCGGTGTTGGAACGTCCTTCCATATCCAGCACGGTCGGTGATGAGGGGGTACGTCAGCCGGCAAAGTGGCGGGCGAGGCCGCGAGTGAGGCCGCGTGAGCCTGGGAAATTGTGGCTGGTGCTTTCCTGTATAGATACGATAGCCGGGGATGCCCCCCCTTTGCTTCTCTCTCTCAATCAACAACAGTCGTTTCAACAAGCGGCCTGCTTCTTTTTAATATCTCGCCGGGGGCCCCTCAGTTATGCTTGATGGGAGTACCTGTTTTGTATGGGGCTGTGGGGAGCATTTGCCCTCGCTGGAGGTTTTCTGAGTTTGGTCTGGCGGTGTACCTGCAGTAGATATTGGCTGGCGCTAAGACTATTGGCGCCATTTCTAACAGGCATGTTATTAGTTTGCCTCTACCATAGGGTAGCGGGGAGGGTAGAGGGATTTCGTGGACTTGTGGGGAGGGCGAAGTGGAGCAGGGATGATAGCGTAGGCAGTACAAGTAGATGGCGACAGTCGATCCTGGGATCTGATCCGGGATGTAATCATGGCCGTGGCCAAAGCAAATCAGCTTTTTTTAAAAATTAAAAAATTAAAAAAAATTCTTGCCTCATTTTTGTTCTGCTACCCCGCCGATCGCAGACCTCACCCTTACTAGTGTCTGCCAATCTGAAGAGGTTCGGCCCCTCCACGATATTCTTCCTCCCTCTAATTTCTTCGTAGAAGCACTCGGAATCTTTCCTTCGTTCCACATTCTTCATCGCAGCATTATAATGTGTACAAGTTACGGACATATAGTAACCCGAACACTAGCCAGCAGTCCCACCGCAACATTTGGCGGGAATTGACCCAAGGGCATTACTAACCCTAGATCTACCCCCCAACAAAAAAAAGAGGTTCGCCGAGCATTTTTTCATTTTTAATACTCGACTACTCCACTGCCCCCCGGATTCGAACTCATGATGGTCCCTGTTTCAAATTAGCCGACCAGTCTCCTAAGCCATTAGACCATAGGAACTGGCCGATAATACTCTTTCTTCTTGATCTTTTAACTACTTCTTCAGAAAATAGACAGTTTAGGCGTCTGATACTTGATCATTGGTAAAAAAAAGAACATCGGTATCCAATCATAGTACTCTCTCATGATATCGATGGAACGAGGAACGAGGAACGGGGGGGGTTCCGGTGTATATCTGTGATCTGCCTCCGAAACACTCCCTTTCTTTGTCAGAGGACAAACAAATGTCCCCCGAATTCCATGGCTAGTATCCCCGATGCAACTATTCTTTGGCACAGGGTAGGACAGAGATAGTAAAACTTTTGTATGGTAGGTTATCTATGCGTATCTGTCCGCCCATGAAAAATTCGGACCAAGTGGTCGGGTTCTATATGCCTGTAACTTGTAGACATGGCCTGTCACTCGGTTGGTTTAGATAGCTCCATAGCTCATAGTGAAGATCATAGCGCTTGATATTATTGTAGCTGGATACATACTGTGTATGTCTCACTACCTGTCATAACCCCCCTCCACTCCCCTTGGAATGGGGCGGAAAGACCCAGGGTTCCTGCTCATTATTTTACCACCTAACTTACCTCTTTACTCAAACTATCAAACCTGCTCCCAAGTACTGTGATGACATCCGAGGAGACAATGCCGCATCCGACGGGCTGCAAATCTTGCTACTAGATAGGGTTGCATTGCCAATGGTAAGAAGATATAGTATACAAGTAGGGAGGATTCTGATGACCGAACTTAAACTACCCTTCCACAGCGAGCCAGCTTCGGTTTGGCAAGTTGGGCTGTGGCGGATTGTCTTCCCAAGCCGCGGGTGACCGCGGGTGATCTAGTGCTATCGTATTATGTAACATAGGTGTGTTGTGATTGTGGTAATACTATCTGGAAGAAGTAACCTACCCCCCTGTAGTCTTATAAAGATTAAAACAGACACCGCTACATACACCCTCTCCGTTACTACCGTGCGAGCACAGTTTCACCATAAGCTACCCCGCCTTATGTTATACCCTACCATTCTATACATTGCACTGGGCCACCACAAACTATCTCTTATACATCTATCTACAGTATTATAGACATAAGCACCAGGCTACGGCAGGCAATTGCATTCACTCGGGTTATCTACTTATTGCTGTAATACCAAGGGGGAGAATGATTTATTTGGAGATTTTCATTTATTTTTCTCGCAGTGTTGCTCACTCATTCATGTGAGGGTCTGAAGTTGGGGATTGCTATAGTAGGGCGCTAGCTGACTTGGATGGGGGTTTTAGTGTCAAGAGTTTCTTCTGGGGCAGTTTGTATTATATATCACGGGGTGGTAGGATCTAACAAGGAAGTGTGACGAAGTGGTGGGTCTTCAATTTTACTTTTTTTTCTCTTTACAGAGCAACAAAAGTTTCCATAGGCAGTCCCACTTTGTTACATATTAGTTCGAGAAAGGAAAGAAGAGAGGAGAGAAAAGAAAGAAATGCGAAAAACGAAAAATCGTACATATAGTTCTACCATACCGCCCAACCCGAACAGAAATAGAAAGTTGATAAATTCAAAGGTCCAACTTAGGGGTAACGCCCTTCACCCTCCCGATCACCGTCCCAGGTGCATACTTCGGGATGACCTCGTCATCGTGCAGCATAGCAAACTCCTCAGTAGCGTCTCTGCCAGCAAAGTTCACAATGGCCTGAACACCACCGGGATGGTCCTCTAGGAAGCCGCTGAGGTCCATGACAAGACCCTTAACAACAACCCACACGTCTTCCTTCCTGTTGTGCTTTGCAACCTCCTCCATCGTGTACTCCTTCTCGGGGATGGAGAACTCTTTTTTGGCAGCGGGCTTCTCTACGGCTCCGGGGTCAGAGCCCCCAGTACCGTCCTTGGATACCGTGTGTGTTGCCGCCTGACTTGGGATGCTAGCACCCGACCTTTCGCTTGATGGGCCCTGGCCGGCCCACTCAATGGTGAGTCTGCCTGGGTTGTTGGGGTCGATGTGGAGGGAGATCTGGTTCAGACGGGCGGCAGCGGAGGAAGGTGCACCGGTGAGGACTTGCTGGAAGAGGTACTCTGATGCAGAGTCACCGGCTACACGGCCGTAGACAACGCATCCGAGGAGGGAGGAGCCACCGAGGCGGTTGGCTCCGTGGACGCCTCCTGCCAATTCGCCGCAGGCGAAGAGACCGTCAAAGGGCTTCTTCTCGCTGTTCAAGACGCGAGCCTTATCATCAATCTCAACGCCACCCATGGTAAAGTGAAGGACGGGCTCCATGAGAGCGACGTGGAAGTCATCATTGACGTCGAAGGGGCCATTATGGAACTGTAGATTGTTAGATTCTGTTATGATTGGGTGTAAGGTAGTAAACTCACGAATTTCTTTCCGTATGGGTCTTTTTTCTTGCCATCGGCGATGTCATTGTATTCCTTGAATACCTTTTGGAGGTGCTGGGGGCCGCAGCCAATCTCCTTGGCCAGTTCCTGACCGGTCATCTTCTTCATGAGGCCACGGCCTGAGTAATGCCTTGTGTGGAAGTCAAGGACATTGGAGGACTTGCTGTTGAGGATAAGTCTGATAGGGAACTTGTTCTTGAACATCTCGCCAGAGACGTAATCTCTGTGACCGAGCTCATCACAGAAGCGGTTACCCTCCGCGTTAAGGAGAAGGCCACCCTCACCACGGAGAGCTGCAAAGAACCTTAGCAACTAATATATTAGGGAGGCGGAAGATTGAGAGTTACCCTCAGCAGCCAAGAACTTCCACTTAGATCCGGGATCCTTGGGATCTACCAACCCGGTTGGATGCACCTGCACCTTGTCGAGGTCGATGCCGTTACCACCAATTTCCATAACCATCTTCTGTCCGTCGCCAGTGGCATGGGTGCCGTTGGTAGTGGCAAGCCCGTAGACATCAGAGCGGTACTTCTTCAACAAAGAAGAATCTGTGAAATCGGCAGCGTAACCGCCAGTGGCGAGAACGACAGGTCCGTTTTCGGTATAGGTCTTTCCCTCATGCTCAAAGTCGAGGCCGGTCACCTTGTTACCCTGCTTATTGAGCTTTGTAACACGAGCTTTCTTGATGATTTTGACTCGCTCCGGCTCCTTCTCCGCAAGCTCTTCAAGGCGCTGCATTAGCGCATAGGTGATTGCCATACCGGGGAACTTGGCATCATGACCACGGTGTGTGCGGGGTTGGGAGTGACCACTATTCAACGATTAGATTTCCGAGAGTAAACGTGTGACAGCTCTGCAGAAGCAAACGCACCCAAGACGAGAAACGAGAGTAAGGTCAAGACCAAATACATCTTGTAACCATTCGACTGCTGCAGCGGACTTGTAGGTGAGGACCTTGATGAGGTCTGGCCTTGCCTTATCACGCGCCGACTTTAGGGTGTCGTTGTAAAACTGCTGGACGCTGTCCTGAATGTTCGAGTCTACCTGGGTCCGGGTGAGGGCGCCGTTAATACCCGAGGTAGCCTTGGTGGAATTTCCTCCGAAGAAGCCTTAAAAAATTATTAAACTTTGTTCCACTATGAACGGGGAGGTTTCTGATCCACAAACCTTGCTTGTCGAGTACAAGAACATTGGCACCAGCCAGATACAGGGTGTGAGCAGCGCTGAGACCAGACACTACCAGGTAGCGGATTAGCTTTTTAATCACTTGCCCCACAGTTGACACCACGACTGATATGGTTGGGTCGGGAATGCTTACAACCACCACCAACGACAATCACTCGGCGGGCCATTTCAATGAGGTGAGATTAGAATAAGGAATGTGAATGAACTAGAGCTGGGAAAGGGTTTGAAGGGTTAATGATAGGTAAGAGATGCGTGGGTGCCCGGCAAGAGAACTCCTCCCGATCAAAAAAGAGGATGTGATGGAATGATCAGGGGAGAGGGCGGTGGAGGGGGAGGAGGGGAAGAGAGAGGAGTTGGGGCTCACGAGGACGAGACTTTGTAGGAGGCCCGGGTGGCTAGCGGCAGCTGATTGTGTATCACACAGCCGAGGCTCTTTCGGAAAGCGAGCGCGGGGCCAACCAATCATGTAGCACCTAATTAGGGAAACCATGGCGCCGTGAATTGGGGTAAGCACACGGGACTTCCAGTACTTGTGCCCGAGCACAGTACCGGCAGGCTGGGATAACGGTATGCCCAATGAATACGATACTAGTACCGGTACTGTAGAGTAGCGGAATGAAATGGTAGACAGAGGAACACAGTGAAGAAAAAGCTTCACATGATACTGGCAATCTGTGTGAAGATGAGCTAGGCTCACTCTTGCTAGAGTAGCTTTTGATTCTAACCCGCTCCTGGGGTACTGGTACGGTAGATGTTACCTTATTGTTGTTGCTACTCTGCTCTCTCGCTCACCGGATCTCAACTGGAAGGTCCAACGCTCTATGCACAATGCAACCACAACTCCTTTCATGTGAAAAAACAAATACACCAACACATGCTATCATACCCACCGGCTCTCCCACAGTGAACAACAGCCTACTCATTGTATTCCTCTTTTTCTCTCCCCCTTGTTAGACTACTGTAGCAAACCAGCAGACCAAAATCATGTCTCCTAGCCTCAGCCCCAGCTTTTCCCCGCGTTCCGTAAAAACAAGGAATTTGCACGTGCAAGCGGAACATTCCATTCCAATGCAAGACTATCAAATTCCGCTTAATCATCATCATTCTCACGCGTTGCACTCGGGTTTTGCCCTTTCCCGTGCACCCCATGTCGGGCCACCGCAGCGTTTTCGGACAACCGTTGTGAGTGTGCATTGCGGTTGGTTCTCGGTTCTCGGGAGAGTCGGGAATTCAGCGGATTCTCGTGCCCACGTTCATAGTGGTAACGGAGAAGTACAGCAGTTGGAAATTTCTCGCGATGCTTTGCGATTGTTTGGGGATTTGTTTATTATCGGCGTATTCAGTGCTCGGGGGGTACAGTGTCTTGCTGCTGTTGGTGGAGAGTCTCAGGAGGAAGGTGGATTACCATCACGATTGCCACAGTTTGATGTGCGGTTGTTCCTGCATACGGCAGGTCGGATCAAGCCAAATGCTACCGTACCGTCTCATACCAATGCTGGTACCAGTACTGTACTCCCTTTTGCGGAAAGCACTGCCCTTTGTTGCTGCCAAACCGCCCTCTATAGAACCTCCATTCTACATTGCAGGTACTTTTTATTCTCACGATTTGGCCTCCATCTGGCAGAGCCTCACACATCACCTACCCAAAAGGGCATACCCGTAGACTGCTTTGCCTATGCACTCAATTGTTGCATAAAAAGTTTCATACAGTGTAAGATACGAGAGGAAATTCTACTCTCCTCTTCCTTGGCTTAGTTTGCATCCGCATTGTGAGGACTCGAAAAATTGGACCCTGTATCAAGTAGTCCAAAATCTTCTCTTCTGGAGAAGGGGCGGGGAACACAGCAAAGAACCTGCCTTCCCAGGCAATTAGCAAAGAGAAGAACGCCGGACCTTACCGGGAGAAGCAACTCTAACGTCCTGCATATGGTCCAGTTGTTCGAGCTCTTACTGGAGTCAATAGCAACCTTGCGGGTTCTCTCCGCCCCTGATCCTAATTTTGAGGGGAAGAGAAGATGATAAAAACTACTATCTTGGATTGCTATTACCTTTCCGTGACCCTCCCAGTGATAATAGCCTACTTATTCGTCGCTTTTGCTTTAAGGGTTGACAAGTTTACTCGTGCGGCCCTTTTCTGCTTCTGCTTCGATTTTTTCCAATTCTTACTTGATAGTTGCTAACCTATGTATTCTTTGTTGGGGGGCACAAACTCCGTGCCTCTTGCTATCTCGACAGTTGCTCATAGCGGAGTTCGAGATGCCAGAACACTCCCCCCCCGTGCCTTTTGCATGGGAGTGATACTCGATCTGCCTGCGCAAATCCCTGGGAGTTCAGGGGGCAGAGCTCCTAAGTAGATTGTTTAAAACGCTGTAATTATTATTTTTATTATTTTGAGGCGATTAGGTTGTATTTCTCATCGAAATTACCAGCTGCCTACGTCTATGGTAGAGACACAAGTAGCTAATGAATATGGCTGCATGATATCTTGCCATCTCTATCTATTATTCTACGGGGAGTCCCCTCTCTGGTTTCCTACTCTTCCGCCTCTTGAAAGCCTGGGAAGGTGACCGGTTCCGTACCCTTCCCACTCGTGTTGCCATCTCCCACGGCTAACAAATCAAATAGATGATGTCGGACCAAATTCTTTCCCCCAAACGGCCTGGGTTCGGGCAATATCCCAGCCTTCTCATTAGGTTTCTCGACTTCCCCCAAATCCCTTCTGCTCTGGCGGTGGGGGGGCTGGCAAACCCTTATTCAGAAGCACTATATACTAGAAGTACTCCCGCCATCCAACTACTCTGGAGAAATTATTTGCACTTTAGGGCTAGTCGATTGCCATCTGTCTATGGAGGTGTTAGGAACGGGCCGGCGGGAGCACAATGCCCGGCTGTTGTGAGGTCGATAGTCTTGATGGTCCTGAAATTGTTCCTGCTGTTGGGTGAGCGGAGCACCTCTAATCGAAGATATACGAGTAGGAATAATTAGAAAGGGAGTGGTGAATATTTAAGGGGTACTAGCATACTCATCCAGTAAGAACTCCAATAGGAGGAAACTGTGCTAGGACGTTGGAATTCCCCGTCTCGGGCACGCGAAGGGAAACACCACAAACTCAGCCCCCAGTTGAGATAGGGCGAGGGGAATATGCACAGCGTCTCACTAGGAGAGGCAACTGCAGCGTCCTAGCATATTTTTCTTCTATTTGAGTCTCTCTGTATCCATTCCAGGGAAGGTCTGGAGGGCGTTGCAGACGGTGGTTAAGAGGATTGTCCTCTTTGAGGTGCATCCCCCTCTTTTTCTAATTCGAAGTTGCTGATTCTGGTAACTGCAGCAGTTCCTATTGGACGCCTTGACTCCCCCGAAGAGGAGTGGCATTGCTGGTGAGGGTAGAGATGGCGATCAACGGGGGCTGGGGGAGCAAGTATGGTTTGCATAATGTACTAGGGGTGTTGGTGTACCATATTCATACCCTTTGTGAAACCTCAAATTAATCTGGTTCCCGTTGTGCTATGCAAGGCAAGTATTATATGATATGAACCAAGTGTTTATGTATGAACATTGAATTTTATGATCGAATGATCGGCTATGACCCTGGGCGGGATGGAATCTTACCAGGTGGGGCGGGTACAACGGCCTAGCGCGCGCATCTTGTATTCGAGTGCATACCGTGCGGGGTTTAGCAGTAGGAAAGAAGTGCTAACGGGGAGCAGCTGTAATATATGTCAGAGGTACGATATACAATCGTATCTCTGATATTTTTGGTCCCTCGACAGATCTAGGTACCGATTTACGTCAATCAAACCTAGGGCCCTAAATTCCAAACACAATATTAGGGATCTTAGTTGAGAGGCAAGAATTGCTGCCTTTTGTTTTTCTTTGAAACCTATCAAAATTTTAATAACATAAACGCGCACTTCCGTGTACACAGCTGACTGGTGAGATAAATAAGATGATTTTATGGGAAATGATAGTAATGGTGATTTTTTGTAACTTCGCTCGCTAAATAATAACATCTTGAAAAGGGAGAGGTGATAAAAACAAAACATAATCCTAAAAATATCTGCTGGCTGCCAAACACTACTCTCGCTGGCCGCTAATAACGGGCATGACGGGATAGCGGAGCTATTATTGGGGCGGGGAGATGCCAGCCCCGATAGACCCGACAATGCTGGCCAAACACCGAGCTTTCTGGCTGCTGGTAATGGGCATGATGTCATAGTGATCCTACTATTGGAGCGGGGAGATATCAGGTCTGATAGGCAGACAAATGGGGCCAAACACCGCTCTGGTGGGCGGCTGCGGACGGACATGAGGGAGCAGTAAAGCTCCTGCTGGGATGAGTAGATGTTAATCCCAACAGGCTGGGAACATACTGTGGCGGAACGCCGCTCTCTGGCTGCCGAGAACGGGTATGGTGGAGTAGTGAAGCTACTGTTGGAGCGGGGAGGTGTAAGTTTAGACGGGCTAGACGGATGGGACTAAACACCGCTCTCGCTAGCTGCTAAGAATGGGCGTGGGGGCGGTGGACCTATTGGTGGGACGGGAAGGTATCAATCCCAATAGGCAGACAAATGTGACCAAACGCCGCTCTCGTTGGCTGCCGAGAATGAGCACGGTGGAGCAGTGAAGTGACTGCTGATCCGGGAAGGTATCAATCCCGATAGGCCAGAAAACCTTGGCCAAACACCGGCCTTGATGGCTGCGAAGAATGGGCACCACAGAGCAGTGAAGCTGCCGTTGGGACGGGAAGGTATAAACCCCAATAGGCCAGAAAATTACGGTAAAACACCGCTCCTGTGGGCTGTCAAGGATAGACATGAAGGAATGGAGGAGCTATTCGAGGCCCGAAAGTCTGGAACCTCCGGCGTGGTATAGGGCCCTTACGATAGAACCTCCTCCGGCGTCTCAGAAGCTCGCCATGTGTCTCTCTCACACCATTGACAGACACGATACAACTGCTCTTGCTATCACCTCCTCTAATTCTCATTCAACCTCCCCGAGCGATGAGGTTGTCGTGTGAGCATTGCAACTTGTCGGTGCCAGAAATGTTGAATGAATAGGCGAAGCTCACGCCATCTGGTCTAAGATATACGAGGCAAATTTTTGATACCCCCCTTCCTATTTTTCTCGCTTTTCGGAGATTAAAGTTAGAGGTATTCTCGTATTGGTCCTACCTTCTACTGCTCCCTTATTCCTTCATTCCTTTAATTTATAATAGAAGGGATTTAGGTTCGGGTGTAGCATATATATTATGGTAGTTTTTTTTTGTGAGGATCCCTCAATCTTGTATATATGATAACAATTTTCTACATACTCGGGCGCAAATTAAAGATCCGGAAAAAGTGACTTGAAATATCTGTGTTGCAACCATACATTTTGTTTGTCACTTTTTCCGGATCTTTAATTTGCGCCCGAGTAGAAGGACATGCAATAAGCTTAGCGGTGGGGTTTAATAGAGGTAACCTTCCGGGTATAATACTACCGGTACCTACCTATTGCGAACCCTAACACTTGAAAATTAGATAGAGCGACGTTGCTAGCCCGCCAATACCATTGGGCCTTATCTTTCCGACCAAGGAGTATATAATATCGTGTTAAATTAGGACGCTCCGGCTCTCATACCTCATGCAAGGGGTAGCAAATTATGAGTAACGTTACCGTAGCCACTTCCAGAGAGCGGGTGATAACCTATGATGGCAATCCCCCATGCACTTTCTACACTACCAAAGATGGATATTTAGATATAATAATATTACGAAGGTTCAGAGTACCCCCTCTATCCTCGCTTCATTAATCCCTGTTCTTGAATGCCCCGGAACCTCATGGAGCGAACCCCCCCCTCCCATTGGCACCCTATCTCAAGTAGCTAAGTCTGAGTTTGTGTTCAATTCTTTTGACACTATTGCCATATAAGGCGCTGAACCAAGGAATACTAGGGACACCATAGGAAGTCGGTATTGCGAGCGTAGAACAAAACTGTGCTAGGCTCAATAAAGTCAGTGTGGAATCGAGTTCCGCGGCGGGGACCCAGGGAGCCGTGAGGGCAATTCTAGGAATGAGAAAGCGGTGTGGTGGCTAAAAAGGATGAGGGGACGCTGCCCTTATTTATTAAAGCAGTCAAAGAACGGCCCCTCTTGCATTATTATTATCCTAGAGCTCTGCTGATTTCCTACAGGAAACAGGAGAACAAAATGATAAGATGTGTAAGAAGTAGGAGTCTAGCAGCAGGTGTAGTGAGTGCTAGTGGCCAATTTATACAACTCACTCTGCTTGAAGCGTCACTGTCCCCGCAGTTCGGAGGCATCCCAGAGATTCCTTAAAAGGGAGGAAGGAAATAGGGGAAGGGAAAGGAGCTGGTTTCACCAGTGCCCCAGCTACCAGAGATAATTCTACTATATTGTAGCAGATATCAAGCGATTCTAGGTTCCTCAAATTGATTCTCTTCTAGTAAGTGATCGGAGTAGGCAGAAGTATTGCAAGGTTGGTATATGACCTTTAAAAAGTGGATAGAGCAGAATAGATATGTTTTTGGATTCCGGAAGGAAAACCTCTTCAAAAGTCGTCTAAGGCGATGGCGAATTTGCTGGGTGGATATGATAGATTCCGCTGAGAACGGTTCTTTAGTGGGTATGATTTGATCCCGACGAATTTAGACTCCGAGGCTTAAGCTTTTGGAAACAGTAATCTTCCTCAGCAAAAGGACGTAGTTCTTCGCTCGGAACATGGTCTTGTACGGTAATCCTAATTTGAGCACTCCTATACCCACCGAGAAGAGTAGTTTACTTACAGAGTGCTCTTTCCTTTGTGAGCAGTTTGCCCACAGGGGGCGAAACTTCAGCCGCCCAATTGCCCGGCTTCTCGAGAATGTGGGTTGGAGGATAATGTGGATGGCAGTATCAGACTCTCTAGACCTTCGCACTCTCATTGCAGATTGTGTAAATGGTAGGCCCACCAAAACGAGCCCGAGAGCTTCTGTATGCACGGTATACCCCTCTGGGGAACTGACCAAGTCATTCTGATAATGATCCTCGGTAGCTAATCTCCTAAATGGTAAGCTATATGAATCGGTTGATAATCTTTCGCGTTTCCAATTGTCCCATACATACCAAGTCGCAACAAGACAGGCCCCGCACCCCATGGGCACGTTCTAAGATCTCACAAGGGACAATGGACAACTGAGTGATTACCGGTACCTACTCGTTGGCGAGGGCAGAAACCCTAAAATGGGAATTAAGACATTTCTCCAGGCGCACTGATCCCTCTAAAGTCAAATTGAGTAAAAATTAAAGATGTGACTAGCGACAGAAGGAGGCAAGCTGATGGTGGTGAATCCCGATTGCGTGATGCGGGTTTGTGTAAGTAATTCTTGGCGAGGCGGGAACACAAGCCACTGATGGCCACCCTGCCATTTTTCTCTTTGTTGTTGATCATTGCCAAGCCCTATCGCGACCCCCCCTAGCCCTCATTAAGCATCACCAAAGACCAGAAGACACGACTGTATGTTTCTTCCGCCATCCTAATCGATGGAGTAACCCCATCGTGGTATGTTAGGTTAGGGCACACTTGTGGGTGTGAGCAGGTGACTAGACCGCGCGGCGGTGACCGGTGTTGTGACTGGTGTTGTGACTTGTCTTGTGTGGTAGAGAGCCCACTGTGCCGGCCACCACAAACTGTATTTAGTCTGAGCTGCGTTCCTTTCTCTGTACATCGCACACCCTGCACTTCTCACAGACACTCCTTTGCGAACATACTTGTCAGATACATTGAATATCGAAAACATCTCAGTTTTCCTATCAGCCACTGACCCGGGTCTTTCTCGTGACGACAGTTCAGCCATAGCTGTGTCATTGCGGTGCTTGTACGACGGCATATTTCCATGCGCATAGACTAGACCTCCATCTGCAGGGCTGGCACCGGTAGGTTAGGGCACACATCTAGCTTGGTAGTGTACTATAGATAGCAAGGCGCGAACAACGAAGGAAGACCATCGAACCCACACATCACCATCGCTAATCACAAACTCTTTAACACCTCTTCCCCGCAACCAAAACAAATATGCTAAACCCCACGGGTTCTGGGCTTCGCCGCGTCAAAAAATTCCCCTCCTCATCTGTTCTCGAGAGCGAATATCATAATTCAGCTCCCTCTCCAGTTGTTTTGAGCACTACGCAAAGCGCTAGCCAATCTCTTGCGAACGTTACAAACCACCCCCTGGTGCCCAAGCGCCCGCGCTCTCAATCACAGTCACAATTTGACGGTCCCAAATACCCGGTAAACAACAATCAACGATATGCACGCAAGGCTACCTCGAGCGCGCAACTAGTGCCAAAACAAAAAGCAACAATCGAGAGCCTTATAAGTAGACCTCCAGCAAACCTCGTCGAGGCTTTGCAAGATTTACGGTATCTAATTCTTACGGAAGGGATACAAGCGGATAATGATGGAAATGTATGATCTTTTGTCGCTAGATTGCTCGCGTGGACGTCAGATGCTAATTATTGTGGGATCAGTCCCCCCTAAGAATATACATCTGGTCGATACTGCTGGGCGTGAGCCCGATGCGCACCAGCGATTATGTTTCTCTTGTCCGCCGTGGAGCTTCTAGCAGTTATTCCAAGATCCGCAACGATACCTTCAGAACTCTTGCCACTGACCCCCTATTTCGTCGGAGGGTTTCTGAGGCTTCGCTGATTCGACTTTTAAATGCATTCCAATGGAAACTGCGAGATTCTGGTATCGATGCTCAATACGTCCAGGGAATGAACGTTATTGCCGCCCCTTTCCTCTACGCCGCTAGGAGTGAGGTGGAGGCCTTTTCCCTTTTTTCGGTGTTTATCCAGAGAGAATGCCCAGGCTATGTTAAGCCAACAATGGAGGGTGTCCACCGTGGGCTCAAAGTAAGTTGCATATATGTCTCCAAGATCTATTACCAGCTGCTTGGTTTGGTTTTCCGGTATATGCTAACTCAGATATAGTTGGTGGATCAATGTTTGGAAATCGTCGATCTGAAATTATATGCTCATTTACAATCCAAATTTCTTTCCGCAGAGCTATATGCCTTCCCCTGTATGTTCATCTAGGCATTTATAGTCCCACCTCCAGCACCAAATTTCCAAGCTAACAGTGATTACTTGTAGCTGTTTTGACACTATCAGCATGTACACCCCCACTCCCCGAAGTCCTGAAATTATGGGATTTCCTTCTGGCATACGGGGCCCATTTCAACATTTTATGCGTAGTCGCGCAGCTGTTGTTGATGCGAGATGAGTTGCTTGTCGCTCAAAGGTATATGGCCCCCTTCATAATTCACCGCTACTACCACAGCCCTATATAACGTATGCTAACTCTCTATCCTGCATCTATAGTCCAATGAAACTTCTGCGGCAGTTTCCGCCCTTGAACGCTAAAACGATTGTCAGTGTCGCTGTGAGCTTAGTGCGAAAGATTCCCGAAGAACTTTTTGAGGAGCTCGTAAATCATGCACGATGACCGCAGCGGTGCAATTATGGTTCGTGGACAGAATTAACCGCGCACGGGGGGATTGATAGCAACCAAACACTTCTCCTCACTTTGCACTTTCAACACCACCGAAAGAAATTTCTCTAGATAAAATATTGGTTTCTACTATGTATTCCATTGCAGGTTTTCATTTTTGATTTGTTTTTTTGCTTTTCATGATATTGGGGTTGGTGAGGGAGCGCTGTTCTCATGGCCGGAGTTTTTCATGTTCGTTGATGCGCGGTGGTGCCCATAATTCTAGGCCCTATTCGGTTATGATGGGACCGTTCCGTTGTCCCATACAAATGACCGTTTCAAAACGGAGAGGTCATTTCCACAGCAGAAACGGTCGCCCAACGGAACCGTCCCATCACAACCGAACAAGGCCTAGCTGTCCACTACACTTGCGCCTGCTTTTTTTCCCCGGCGGCCGCTCTTAGCTTCTTGATATGTCATTATTATACAACGGTTTTTCTTATTCCCGTTAGGATGGTAGGGGTGGGGGTTTGTGGGATTTTGGGTTTATGGAATGTATTATTAGGGGAAAGTTGGGGGAATTGGTTCGGGGCCTGGTGCACAGATTTGCTTTTTGTTCGGGGTTTTTTTTGACTCTTCATTTTTTTGTTTTGCCTGATTTTCCTTGATAACATGTCGCGTCCGGGTCTGACGATTTCTTTTTTCTACACTTTCTCAGATACCTTCATATTGTTTGACACGGTACAGTATGGTAACGCATTGCGTTGTTTTGTCGTTTGTTATTTCTTCTTTTTCATCAGGTATCTACAAGTAGGGAGGCCTTCACACGGAGTTGAAATCCGGCTGCTAAGTTAATAATGAAAGAGTTGATTTCTCAAATTATTATACTAGTGATATTTCCCGGGACAAAGAGTGCCATACATACACAGCCTGCAACTCCGTGCACATACCTTACCGTACTCCTCTCTACAGGCCATATCAGGTTCTGTAACCGATGGGAATGCCAAGGGGCATTGCATTATCAAGCAAGCGGCACATCCACCGATCATGAAGAGACTGTGAAGAGTTGACGTAAATGATCTAAACTCCGGGAAAAAAAGGGGAATTCACAGCCCCTCACCCCCCCCCCCCCCATCACACAGTACTTTGCAGGAAACAAAGTGGCTCATCCGAAATGTTCAGCGGGACTCCCCTTACCCAGTTCATTTGCTTCACCCCTTCCAGTGCCTTCTCATTCTCTTAAACCACTTAAACCACTATTACCACCGTGACACCTCAGTTGATAACCCCAGTTTCCCCGCATATTTCTATCACCTGCATTAATAAAAAGTTGCTGTGCGTCCCACAGATTACTCGTAATGTCCTGACGTTTGTGAACACAGCTGCTATTGCATACCCCCAAAATTCAGCTTTTTTGCCCTGATCTTGGCATCATGCAATAGTGGTCGTGCTCACAAATGTCGGGACATTGCGAGTATACGTAGCACTGTGCTGATGCTTGTATCAACTAAAGTTAACCAGCCAACCAGCCCTACCCAACATAATACCCAGCAGAACCTCACTCGAATTGATATGACAAAACAGGACAGGACGGCGCTAAGGTAGTACGAAATAAACCCCTTCCTCCTCCCCCGGACCTCTAAGCTGTATTATATTTTGAAGCTCATCTAGTTGGTTATCCGTTGGTCAGTAGGCTATGCCACTTGAAACTTGCCTTTTCCCCTTCCTTTCCCTCCCTTGGCGGACCTATTACTGTACTCTGCATCTCCCATACACACAGTACTAGTAGAGGACCATGGCCAAATTGGCATCATCATCATCATCATCATCAGCTCAAATCTCGGATGCGAATACCTCTCAACATTTTACATACACAGATATATTCATACGGGATAATATTGCCATACAGTAAATCTTGTAAAAAATAAAAATAAAAATCTCTTACATACAACCGACCATCCCCGCCGCGCCTCTAAGTTAACCCCCCCACCTTCAGAGACAAAAACTCCTCAAGAAGGACCAGCGCATTCTCCTCAAAACCATAAACCCCAAGCGTGTGCCGAATGCGCTGGATCTCATTACAGTAACTGGGCATTTTGGGCAATTCTATCAATCAGCCCCCCCCACCCCCCCCCCCAAACCGGACCCCTCGGTAGGCCGATCAATGCGAATGCGCGGACCGACGGAGATTAGAGGGGTCTGTCGGAGATACGATAGTGGATTATTACTACACGAGATTTTTGCGATACTGAGTCATCTAACTTACCTACCCCACTCATGAACGGACGGACTTGCGGAGGAGCAACCGTATTACTGTGTGGTTTTGCGTGTTCCTTTTTTTATTATTATTATCAGATTATGCACTTGCGAAAGTTTGTTGCGATGAGGAAAAGTAAAATAAGGTTACCGGTAACCTATTCAAGAATGGAAGCGAAAGCTTATTCGATCTGATCTTATGTAAAGCCCCTCACTCACCTCTTCCTTCCTTCCTTCCTTAGTTTGTTTTTTTGTATTATATTTTGGTTGGTGATGGTGTCATATTATGGTACCGGTGGCTTGGGTTTTCTTGGTTGCTTGGATTGGATTTGTTACTGTGCTGAGGGATTGATTATATTACTGTATGATATGGGTCCGTGGTCTGTTTTTGTGTTTTGCCGTACCGGTATATGCCTCAGGTGGTGCGTGCTATGGATTTTTCTGTACTAGTACTTGGTACGAATACTCGAGTAAACCGCAGGTTTAACCAAATAAATAAAATAAAAAGCATGGTGTATCTAGGCTATCATACCGGTATAAGTGTTTCAGATGCGAGGGGGAGGAAAGGTGTAAGCTATGATTTCATGTGGCTGTGTAAGACTGGGGATGCATCGCAAGGTAAGGTACCGTATTTTCCTGTAGTACCGGTAGTAGGGTTAAACTAATGCGAGGGGGGAACTAATACTATGCAATAACGTGGATTTGTAGACACGGAGGAGGAGAAAAAGAAGTGCATACCGCACGGCACGGTGCAATACAATAAACCCCCGTTCGATAAGCGCGGCAGCGTAGCACTAGATCCCAGCATGGGTTTTCCAACTTGTGACTGGTACTGTGCTTGTGTCCTACTAACTACAGTAAAAGCACACAGCTCAAGCTGAAAAGCATCACGCCGCAGTATCCGAACGCACGGGGAACATGTCGCGGGGCTTTTAGCTGAAGGAAGAATTCCCAAGTAGCAGTACTGCAGATCTTTGGTATTTTGAATAAGCACTGATTCTGACATAATATTATCGTAAAACATCCGAATTCCTTGGCGCCGAAATGTCCAAATTTACACCTAAATGTGCCAATATTAGTGCCGAAGCCCGCTGATACTATACGAATTGTCAAGGTGTCCGGCCTACCGGTAAGCTATTCACGGTAAGCTATACAAGTAACTCAAATACCGTATTTACTCTTGACTCTCGCTATCTCCGTCGGCCCAGGATAGGTTCGGTTTGACAAATTAACAGGATTGCGCGTGCCGCCTGATGAAGGCTGGCGCGTCCTGGGGGCTGATCTTATACCGGTACCGTGGTAGGAGGGCACCAACGATCCCCAAGCCCTTTTGTCCCTGATTAGAGCCGTGCCGGAGATAACAAATCTCAAGAGCAGATACGGTATTGTTGTTGTTTTTCCAGAATCTAAGCATATACCGGAGATACACAATACCCCTGCACCGCTGGAAGGCATGGTAGCTAGTTTAGAGAAAGAAATGTGGCTATGTTAGTATGGATACTAAGGCATGACGTTGATACCGGTAGGTGGGTAGACTATCGCTTGAACGGCCGGGGGATCGTGGGGGGGGGGGGGGGGGGTTGGTCACGGGTTTCAACTCCCGGGGGGCAAAATAAGCTTTGCTTGTATCTGGTGTGGAGGTTCCTGGCTTTGAGGCTCTGTTCGAATGTCGTTGTTTGTGTGCTAACGTCCCGTCCGTATATTCCTCTCTTCCTCTTCTCTGGCAGCTGGCTGTCGGTGCCACCTTTTGAGAGGAGCCCAGGTGGAACAGTAGAATACCCGCACCAAGTATCACAACCATATCGTACCATATCTTGTGGAGTCAAAATGCGGATAGGAGAGGGGGTGATACAAATATCAGCCCAGCTCCACAAACAAAGATAAAAATCCATAAGCTTGTACACAGTGACCTTCGGGTTATTCCTTTGGGCGACTTTTCTTTTTGGAAGGGATTAGTTATCGTAGCTTTTGAGATTACCGACCATGTTTCCAGGAGTGAGCTGCGGTATGGGAGCTGTTGAAATTGCGTTATATTTCCTATGTGCATTTCATAACACTACCGTGTATTCTTTTACTTAGTTTGTGTTTCGGCTCCACCTGTACACCGCTTACATTACTACAGCTATGATATATATTATGGTG
>Ga0307517_10001137_pt1 | contig 44917 bp, 27 predicted proteins | sample 23_EM_MG_FD_194515 | JGI IMG/M metagenome (GOLD analysis project Ga0307517, IMG submission 194515) | Populus trichocarpa ectomycorrhiza microbial communities from riparian zone in the Pacific Northwest, United States - 23_EM | ecosystem: Host-associated > Plants > Roots > Unclassified | place...
AATAATTCACCCCCCCCCCCCCCCCCCTCTTTTTTTTTTTTTTCAAATGCTCAATTCAGGAACCCTTTTCCGCATCAGCCTTTTCAATTTACTTCAAGAGAGTTCATTATGTACTCCTCTGTGAGATGAGAAATATGACCTTGCCAACAAAGGAGAAGAATTGTGAAACTGTCTCAAGAGGAGAGGTGAAGCATGTAGCTAAAAGTAGCCAGACCATCGAAGAATGATGAAGAGTTTCTTCCTGGTTTCCAATGTCTATTAACTATGGTGTTCATATCTCAATCATTGTTGAAGAAAGAAGATGTATTACTAATTGGTTTTCTTCTGATGAGACGTATCCGGTGTCAGATTGTCTTACGAGTAATTGATCTAAAGCAGCTTGAAATATAGGACCATATTGTAGAGGGTTTTCTTTGAGCCTCATAAGGATTTTGTCATTTTGAGAATCACATGGGTATAAAATGTTGTTACTCTGCTTAAAAATTGAGGCAATTATAATCATTTTCCAGGTACCGAGAGCAGGTGGAACCGAAGCTAGAGTTGGCACCTGAAATTCTCTTTTTGTCCCCCAATATTGATAAACATTAATGGAACCTGGCTTTGACCAAAATTATTGAAATAAGATGCAAAACGTACCAGATAGACTGGAATCACAAAGCTTTTCTAAAAGCACTTTATGCCGCCAAAAGTGCCGAGCATGTTTCTTTAGTGCAAATGAACATCCAAATCTTTTAGTGGATGCTGTATCTTGTATTTTAAACTAGATTCTTGGACCTGAAACATTTCGAGAACAATTATGTGAAGAAATCATATCTTCTATGCTCGTAAATCAATGTATCTTTTTTTTTTTTTAACCCGGGGTGTCCGAGCCAGTTTACACACATCACAACTAATTCTCGGGCCCACTGAACATCCTGCAAGCCCAGTAGGCAGGGTAAGGCACCGCGGGGGCGACAAACGTGCACGCTGAAGCTTGAACCCAGGATGCAGAGGCAGAGAAATCCTACCACCGCTGGGCTACAAGCCTCGATGCTAAATCACTGTATCTTTTTTTTTTTTAATAACCTGGGATGTTCGGGTCAGTTTACGCGCACCACGACTAATCCTCGGACCCACTGAACACCCTGCAAACCCAGTAGACAAGTAAGACACCGCGGAGGTGACAGACGTGCATGCTGAGGCTTGAACCCAGGATGCATAGGCAGAGAAATCCTGCCAAGACCGTTGGGGTACAAGCCTCGGTGCTAAATCACTGTATCTTTATCGTACAAGTGGAGGCCTTCATATAGGTCTTTGTTTCTCCATTGCTGGTTAGGGCGACAAACCTTCTTTTTACTTTAAGCAAGCACAAGCTTGTCAGCAGCAATCTCAGGAATCCCAAAGAAGCAGCCGATTTCAAGGTTTTCTTGCTCAACCACCAGGGAAGGGTAAAGGGGAAAAGCCCAATGAAGGAACATCAAACGTATCAGAACAGGGTAAAAAGACATGAAGTAAGCGACTAAAAGGAGTTTCAAGTAACAAAAGAATGGAGCTAGTTTTCGACATGCTTCGACAAAAGGTGAACTTAGCCAGCAAATGTAGTCCAGGGAAGACTGGAAGACGTTGTCAATATTGCAGATGGGGAACCTGTGGTAGTAGATGAAAAGACCCACACAAGTACATCCCCAAGGCAAACTGCAGTGCAACCACAAAATTTGCTGGCCAGAGAATGATATCAAGCATAGGAATAAAGATACTACATTACGTGGTAATTTTTACAGCTAAACCAGTGGTTCTAAGGCAATGTTTCTTTTTCCTTCGACACATGCTTTCTTAAAAAAAAAATTGAGTTTTTTTTTTAAAAATTAATTTTTTTTATTTTTAAATTGATTTAATGTACTAATATTAAAAATAAATCTTTAAAAATAATAAAAAAAATATTTTAACACATTTATGAAAAGCAACATTTAACACAATGACAAACACTATCTAATAGTTAATATACTAGAATGAAACGCAGGCTCTCACCAATTATACAATTGTCCAACAGGAAAAAACTACAGAGCTGTTTAGATGCTATGCACTGAACTTCTTTTACTTCCGTAGTGTTAGGATGATGAAATGTGAAACAAGTCAAATTCCACGATCACAAAAAAGCTCTGATTGAACTGCCAAGATCAGCTGTGATGGCATTGCATAATGTGCTTGGCATGTAGTGAAGAAACGCTTCAAAAAAATTAGGGCAAACGTTTTAGTTTACTAAAGCAAATATCTCCAAGCGCCATGGTTATCATTCACAGGCTGGTTTGGTATCAAAGCTGCTCAGGCAGATCGCAAAGGCTTGGAATGCTGAAAGCGGGTAGAAATAATCCATCGTGAAGATGTCTTTTCCAATTTTTCCAAATTGTAAAATTACCCTTTCTTGATCTGCAGCAGGCACATTGTGGGATGGTTCAGCACTAGCAACAAGTTGGAAGTTCTTAACGGAAGCAACAGTGACACGCCCTCTGAAATTTAGGCACGAGCACTGTAGTTGCTCATGCCATCTTGGGGCCTTGTTTTTAAGAACAAGGAGCTCTTCTGAACCTTGGGCTAATACTGGTGACCGAGAGGGGCTTGCAGAACTATTATCTGAGACCAATTCCTTCCCTATTGAACTTGACAGGTGAGGAAATTGGCCGTTAAATGCCTCTGGTATTGATGTTAGTGTTTGGACAGTGCCCCCCTCCTCAATGGAAGACATTGGAATAGAGTGCATTATGCAATGCATTCTCCTCGGTCCTCTTGAGCGGAGAACATTGAGCTCATACGTGATAGTAGCTATACAGTAGTTACATGCAGGCAGTCTCAGAGACACCTGCCTGGGATTGAATCTACGACTTGTCCGGCTTGCCAGTTGCCTTGGCACTTCAAATGTAGGTTCACTATCATACATGGTGAACTTGGTTCCCAAAAAGTTGGACCTGGCATAAATTTTCCAAAGAATTATTAGGAACGAGAATAGAAGAAAATTCAGGATAAATAATTAACATCCATTCACATTTGAAAACTTGCCTCAATTTACCAACATATGTGTTGCTGGCCCGAGAAAAATCATCTGAAACCAAAGATACTATGAAGTCTGTGCATGTTGCCCTTCTGATCTTTCTAGCTGCTAAGAGCAACTTATCATTCTCACCCCCAGCTGTCAATTGATAGTAATGTTAAATTTTTTTTTTTTTAAAAAAAGGTAACAAATAACATTTCCAGTCAATAAGCACTTAATGGAGCTCTCTACACTCAGAGTTCTATAGAACAGAAAGATTTAGAAGGAGTAGCATATACTTCAAGGCAGCTAGTTGCTCAAACTTGTATCATTGGAAAGTTAGGTAATTTGCTTCCTATTAAAATGCTAAAAGCTCCCAAATTTCCAACCATTGCAATGTCATGGTTCTTAGTACGATCAATGAAGAGGGTTTAATATTAATATCACCAATCATGTATGCATTCTGCTCACCATAGGTTTCTGACTCAGTCCAGATGCTATGAGAAATAATTACAGAAGTTTTTCTTAAGCATTTCATGCCAAGCCACAAAGGTAAATATATCTTCTTTTTTTAGCAAGCATGAGCAAGAGAATAACATGACTTACAAGGCACCAGACCATAGTACAACAGAAATGTAGAAGTTGCATTATCCCTCTTAATAAAGCACTGTATGGGCGACTCACGAGGACCAGGCTATTTTCAGGCAACAAAGACAAGTAAGCAAGAGGCATCCGAGATAATCAGTAAACCAAAAGGCAATAGGTAAAAGAGAAGAAAAATATCAGTACCTGCTTCAATGATATGGGAAACGTCAGCCGCCCACATTGCTCAGGAGTTTTTACAATCTCTTTTGTAATTTCTCTCCATGATCTACAGACTGAAGCACAATGAACAACGACGACACGAGCAGGCCATGAGGACTCACTCTCTTCTAACCTCATAATGATATCCAAAAGCAATTCTGGCGGTAGATTCGCCCACTGGCCCTGGTCAATCTGATCAGTTTCTTCTCGTGTTTCATCTGGCGCAATATGTGACCTCACCCTGCCACACCAATGTTTCCCTTCAACTCCTCGCCTTGATATGCTTCCAATCCCCTCTTTTATTTCCTTGAATTCACGCATGATGCTTTTGAAGGACATCTTAACTTACAACAAGCACATTCATCCTTTCATTTAATATTCAACTACAACAACATAAAAACAAGGAGAATCAATACAAAACTTAATAAAATCAAAACATAATTATTTCCCTTTAAATTTTTTTTAAAAAAAAACGAAAGAAAAGAACCCAACTTGTTCCATTGGTATGTAAATCCAAGACTGCAGTTCCATTTGTTGCATGTTATTAATGGAATCTTTAATCCCAAGTCTAAAAAGTATAATGCTTAACAGCAATCATAATCAAATACACGCAAACCCATCTGAAACTCCAAAATCAAGGAAGATTCTAACATAAAAGGGAAACACAGAAGGATCCAATTACAGATAAAATAAATAAATCATAACTTTCTTAAATTGCATCAACCCTTCATCCAAAACCTCTCAGTTTTCACCAAAACACACACATCACAATGTCTAGTAAAAGAATCCCACGGCAAATAAACGCAAAATGGCAACTTTCAGATCCAAAAAGACAAACATTTCTCAAAACCAACCAAACTTATACATGTAGGCCAGAAATGGGTCCTAATCAAACCAAGCTCAAATTACATAAAAATCAAAACTTCGCAGTTTCGAAACCCAAGATTAGCAATAAAGACCATGTTTTGATTACTTTGCCATTGTTAGGCTTTCAGCCTTAGCCAAGGTTCGTAATAGCCATGTGTAGCAGCACCACCGCCACCAACAACGTTGAAAGAGGGCGCCACCGGCACCACCACCAACGCCACCAGGAGAAGCAGCGTGGTGGGTTTCAAGTAGAGTTTTTCAATATAGAGCACCGAAATTTGCTCCCTTAATACGGGATCCAGCTAGCTAGCCCATCCTTTTGTTTTCACTTTTTTTTCTCTTAGTTTAACAAACAGCCAATTTACACTTCCTCTCCTGCGGGACGGATTAAAATATATCTTTTAACCAAAAAAGAAAAAAGAAAAAAAGTGCGGCTATTGACAACATATTTTTAACTCGTAATTTTTTTTTAATTGTGAATAAAATCATGACGAGAATGTTTAATTGAGTAAATTAGAAATTATATATATAAATAAATATTAAAAAGAGATGTTTATATTAATAATAAATTAAATAATAAATTTTCATAATAAATACAAATCAAGATATTTATTATCATATTTGAGTAATTATTAAACTTTTTTATTTAATTTTATGTTAATAATTTTTTTATAAAAAATTAATAATTTAAATTCTATATAAACAAACTGATTTCCTAGTTTAATTTTTTAATTAATCTATTTTTCTTAACAAAAAAATATAATTTTTTTATAATATACTTTATTTAATAAAAACCAACGGTAATAAAAATAAATATGAAAAAGATTATGAACAATATGAAATAAAAAAAATCATTTTTTAATTAAAAAGTCTTTGTTCTATTTATGCAATTTTTTGATAATTTTTTTTATCATAATATTTATTTTTTTAAGGAAAACATTATAAGAATCATAGAATCAAATCTTAATGAAAAAATGTTTTTATTATTATGTCACAGATGTATTAAGAAAATATAAGAAGAATCTACTATAAATTTTTTATTTTTTATCTAATTATGCAATAATTAAAAAAATCACAAAGAAACCAAAAAATAATTTAACAAGAAAAACAAATACAAATTACAAAGAGTTATAAAAAACATTTGATAGTTTTATAAAAAAAAACTATAATCTTATTTTAAAAAAATAATATTTTAAAGTTATTTTAAAGTTATTTATTTTCATGAAATTTAATATAAAAAAAATGCATAATGGACCCAATACACAGAGGTTAGGTGTTTAGGCTTGGGTGACCCTCGCAACTAACTTTTTTTTATTTGGAAAATAGGGTGGATCATCCTTTATTTTTCAAGAAAAAACAAACGATGCACCATTTGCTTACCTAATTTGCGACTACTAAAAAGGTGTTTTTTTTAATTCAAAAATTCACTTTTAAGCTATTTTGACTTATAAAAAACTAATAAGCAACTTTTGTGTCATAACCCAAATTTAAGCACATGATCAGACACAGATAAAGGCACTCTTAGGACCGCCTTGTCTATGCTAATCCTTATGTCTTAACATAATTCTATTAGAACTAAAAAAATTAAAGCAATGATATAAAAATAAATCATCACTCTCTATTACTAGATCATATATATAAATATACACTTGCATACATAACCCAAAAAGAATAACCTAGAAATTATTGTAATTGTAGAATTCAAGCTATACACAACATCATATATCATATTTACAAAATGAGTATCAAAAATAAAAAATCTCAAATGAAGAAGAAGTATTACGCATACCAACTTAAAGTATAAAGAAGAACTCCCTCCTAATAAATGGTACTTGTTTAGCTAACACACTATATACTTGAAAAGATTGAAATAATAAATTTATGAGTTTTCCACTACTCGTTAAATAAATAGTATCAAATATACAAATAAAAAAACTAAGTTATAGTATGATGAATCCACTAGGTTCATTCATGATATAGGTGTAATTAAGCATACCAAGAACATATATAAGCGTAATCCAAGATATGTTACTTTTTTTAGAGTACTACAAGTTATAAAATCAAATATAAAAATGAGATGGGGAAGAAAACATGTTTGTGCCACGTGTCCTAGCAAAAGAACCACCCTTGCTAGGTAGAGTATACTAACATCTTTGTGTGATGACCTTTCACACAGGCTGGTGTCATCAATAACTAGTTAGGTAATTAGATTCAATTATGAGTACATAGAAACATTGTCATGTTAACGTAGATATTCTGACTTGTATAAATCTATAATGCATTTTAGACTAATATTTGAGTATCATACAATTCAAATAAAAAGTAGATAATCAAACTAATCATTCAAATGTAATATTATTCACATTCATTATTATACATATATTATTATTAATCTCATTGGCATATTCAGTATTATTTACTCATAATTTATTACAATGATAAAAAAAAAACCGAGATAAGCATTAACACCCACCAGTCACATATGAGCAGTATGTAGGGCTTCCAAAATACATTAATATATTTGTCTCAAAATAGAATTAATTCCCAATTCAAAAGGAAATAATAAAAACTTTATAATAAATCACCAATAAATCTCAATTATTTATTAAAACCTGTTATTTATGACGAGAGATTGAAATATAATTTTCACAAATCAAGAACCAAATTAAAATTTCATCATCTTCAACCTTAACACATATTTTCCAACATTAATATTGATTTTTCTACACAATTCTTTTTTTTATCTCCCTATTCTCTTTCTAATATTCAAATTCCTTAAGGTATTTACTCAAATTAAAGCAAAATATATCAATTAATCAAAGTTACACACCAATTTATCCCTTCTTTACTTCAATTCAATTCATATTTAAATGCACATATTACTACCCACATATAAATTAATTCAAACAAACCCATAACATATCAATAATCTTAAATAAACCCTAAAATTTTCAATAAGTTTATGTTTAGAAAAAACTCATACTGCTATTCCATACAACACTTAGGAAAAATACAAAGAAGATTTACTCAAAAGATAAGGATTACATGGATGATTGGTTGTTCAGGGTTTAAAGAGAAATATTTTCCAGCAAAACATAAAAAAGTGGATGTTCTCGGTGAAAGAAAATCAGAAAAGAAAAGCTATTAAATAGACACACACACACTTTTTAGGCCAACTAGTGGACTAATAAATAGCTTAACTTATAGGCCAACAATTACAATAAATTTATGGGCCTCGCATTCTTTTTTGGTTAAAGAAATTCAATCCTCAAATTTAATCTATCTACTTACTAGAACTTTTCAAATAATTATGGATATTTTTGAAACATATCCTCCTCTAACTCCCAAGTTGCTTCTTTATTAGAATGAACTTTTAAATATCTTTCACTTATGCAATCTCCTTATAATAAAGTTTTTGCACTTGATGGTTTATGATCCTTTCATGTTAAACTTCGTAGGACATATCATCTCGAAGTTTACTTGTTTAGTCTTCTAATACATGGGATCATGGTTGTAAAAATCACGATTTAACTCGTAATATATGTTATCGTGTTAAATCGGCTTAAAAACTTGAGAAATAACAAAATAGTATCAAAATCGTATTAAAATCGTGAAACCGGTTGAAATCGTGTAAAATCACGATTTTAAATCCAGTTTCACGAGTTTATAAGGAATATATTATATATTGTGCAGTAACTGCACGGCTGCACCAGAAGGTAAAAAACGTTCTCTTTCTCAAAGTGTCTGACTACTTGCCTCCTTTTCTCAAAGTGCCTCCAGTTCGAGCATTCCAAAATCCAAACTTCCAAATTCAAAACAAAGTAACAAACTATCTCTACAATCTCCTCTCTTTCACATTCAGAGTTCAACCATTTCTCTTTTTTTTTTAACTATTCTCTAAAATCTAAATCTCCACTGACTTGTACTCCTGGAAGCAAATCAATCAATATGGGTGGAAAAGAATTATATCTGCAAATTGCAACCTACCGGTGAGTGATCTGCGATCTGCAACTTTGAGGTTTTTTTCGTTGTTAGGTCATGTAGTTATGTTGTGCTGCAATTTTTGTGTATATTCTTGCATATAAACACTACACAGATTATATATATTTGTAGGCTATGATGGATGTAGCCTGTAGGCTATGATGGATGTAGCTTGTAGGCCTATGATTGAGAATTATAAGCTTTTTCTTGATGGCTTTATGCACGGGAAAGAGATTAAGAGTAGTTCTTTGGTTTGGGAAAATGAATAGGAAGAATGGGTGGGCTTCGATTTTGATCTTGTTTAGAAAGTGGCAGGCAAAAATTACTCTTTGATGTTGAAATCCTTTATAATGAATTGACAACCAAAATTTTATCTTGAAGCAATAATCTAATCAAAATCAAAACACCTCACAATGAAAAAACCTCATCATAGAATAAGAGAAATTGAACAAAACGATACCTCCAAAATGAGCAGTGTGGAAGCGATAAGCTCGAAGGTGGTTAAGGGAAGGGTCGAACTGGGTTTTACAGTACTTACATGTTCTAAGAGTTTTGTTGTTATTCTGGTTTATGGAGTAAGGAGTTATCGACAATCTTTGTGATTCTATGGTGAGCTTCTGGTAAGATTGAAGAGAGAAGGTTGTGTTTTGATGGAAAAAAGGGAAGAAAGGGAGTTCATAGTGGTGAAGAGTAAAAGCCATATCTTTTCTTTCTTCTGATCTCTCAGTGACTATTGAGAAAGCAAGACAATCCTCTTTTCTAGTGAAGGGAAATTTGCTACAGTGGTTTTTTTGATAGGTCGGTTAATGGGCTTGGAAATTTTCTTAAAAATATCTCATTTTTTGCACACATTTCTCCCTAATGTGTGAAATACAAAGATATTAGGAATGATTTCAGCTTGTATTAGAAGACAATTTATTAAGAATTGTTTCTGTAAAAATTTCAAATTTCCTTACGTTGTTACGATTTTACGATCCGTTTATACGATCCGAGTTTATTTTGTATTTTCCGTGCCGTGTCAAAAATGTGTTTTTGACAACCTTGCATGGGATGGATCAAGAAGATATTTTCGAAGCATATAAACATAGAATATAAGATGAACATTAAAAAAGCTAGGAGGAAGGGCTAATTGATAGACAACTAGTCTAACTCTTTTTAAAATCTCAAATGATCTAATATATCGAGGATTGAGTTTCCTTTTTTTTTTTTCCAATCTAAAACACAACTTTGGTACGAAAAATCTTTAGAAATACATTATCTCCAACCAAAAAATCCAAGTTATGTCATCTCTGATCAACATTTTTTTTGTCTATTATATGCAATTTAAAGTTTATATCTAATAATTATGATATTTTTTGAAGTTATTTGCACCAACTCCGAATTCAATAATTTCTTTCCACCAACTTCAAGCTAACAAATTAAAAGAGAGACATGTATAATCATAAAAAGCTTTATATAGAGTCATTTCAATACTAGCTTGATAACTATTATTACAAGCAAATTCAACCAATGATAGATATTTTCTCTAACTGACACCAAAGTTATTAACACATGTTCTTAACATATCCTCTAACTTCTGAATAATTTACTATAACTGACCATCTATTTAAGGATGAGATGTTGTACTAAAATTAACTAAAAGACCATAGCATCTTGAAATTTCTCCCAAAAATGAGAAGTAAATCGAGGACCTTTTATCAAATATAATGGAAACTATAATCCATGAAGATGAACTATCTCATCAATATAAAATATAACACATTTAGCAAACCCATATGTCATATTCACATGTAGAAAAGAGCAAACTTAGTCAATCTATCAACAATGATCCATATGAATTCATATCTTTTTGGAGTTTCAAGCAACCCCATCATAAAATCTATTGTTATCATTTTTCACTTTTCATTTTAGAATAAATAAAGTTTGCAATAATTTAGGAGATTTCTAGTGTTCACCAACAACAGGTACACAAAGTCTAAAACCATTTCTCAAGACACCATCATCAACTATCATAAAATTTTAAGATTTGATAACTTTTATCTCTGATCTTGCATAATTGATCATCTTTCTCTCGAGTAGCTTTAATTTTATCTATCAAAACATGTTTAACTTGAAAATGAGCAAACAACACTAAAAATCATCCATTTCTATTAGTATTGTTTCATCCACTAAAGAATGTACCTTTATAATCAAATGTATTCTAAATTTATTTATGTGAGCCAAACTCCCTGAAGAGTTTCTACTTAAGGCATCAATAACAACATTAGCTTTACTTGGATGATATTGATTAGTGCAATTGTAATCTTTAAGCAATTCCATCCATCGCTTTTGCCTTAGCTTAAAATCATTTTACTAGAAAATATATTTCAAGCTCTTATAACCGATAAAAGTTTAACAAGTCTCACCATATAAATAAAGCCTTTATATTTTAAGAGAAAAATAACAGTTATCACCTCTAAATCATGGGTAGGATAGTTGGCAAGATGCATAAATAATAACCTTGTTATATTGTGTCAGAACACAACTTAAAACGATGTTTTAATTATAAAAGCTCTACTCACAAACCTTAGACTATTGAAATTTGATATTCTTCGAAGTTAAAGGAGTTAATGGTGTAATAATTTGAGAAAAACCTTTAATAAATTTTCTATAATAACCAGTTAAACTCAATAAACTATAAGTTTCTGTAACTGTCTGTTATTAGTCTAGGCCATTGTTTCATCACCTCTACCTTTTGAGGATAAACTTCCACACTGTTATGACACTACATGTTCGAGAAATGCCACACTATTTAACTAAAACTCACTCTTAGAGAACTTACCATGCAATATATGGTCCCGTAATGTTTGAAGCACCAACTTCAAATGTTGTTCGTGTTCTTCCTTACTTTTGAAATATATGATAATATCAACAATAAATACAATCACAAACTTATCTAAAAGTGGCTTAAACACCATGTTCATTAGATCCATGAAAGTTATAGGTTCATTGTAAAGCCAAAAAATATTACTAGAATTCATAGTGCTCACATCGTGTTCTGAAAGTAGTCTTTAATATATCTTCTTTTCAAATCTTCAACTGATGATACCCTGACTTGAGATCAATATTGTAAAAATATTAAGCTTCTTGTAAATGATAAAAAAAAAAAAATCATCAATACGAGGGAGATGGTATTTATTATGAATGGTTACCTGATTCAACTATCTATAATTAATGCAAAGTCATAAAAAACCATCATTTTTCTTCACAAATAACACTGGTGAACCCCATAGAGAAACACTAGGATGAATAAAATTCTTGTCAAGTAAATCTTGCAATTGATCCTTCAACTCCTTTAATTTTATTAGTGTCATTCTATACAATGTCATATATATAGGTTCGATGCTGAGAACCAAGTCAATATAAAATTCAATCTCTTTATCAGATGGCAATCCAAACAAATCATTAGAAAATATATCAAATAACTTTATGACTATAGAAACTTGATCCATCTTAGGGATTATTTTTTTCTAACATCTTGTACATAAGTTAAATAACATTGAAATTCTTTTCATAATATTTGTCTAGTGATCACTGAAATCATGTTAGGATGAGATATAAGTCCATCACCTTGAAAAGAAAGCTCTTGTTATTTTAAAATCCCAAATGTCATTATTTTATGCCAACAATCTAAAGAAATATAATATTGAACTAGCCATTTCATTCTCAATATTATATCAAAGTCTAGTAATTTCAATAAAATTAAATCCACTAGTAACACCCTACCATCGACCATAACATCACGAGTAGAATATGTAAACCCCTGGATAAAATAAATAAATTTCTAGAGTTAAATGGATACCAGAAAATTTTAAATAATAAGGAATGAGATACATTTTTAAAGTAAAGGAAATTAAATGAAAAAAAGGTATTAAATTATAGAAAGGAAAGACTAAGAAGTGGCAAGATTTAAAATAAAAAAACAAGTAAGGTCAAAGTGAAATTATATGAATTTTAACTATAAATAGAACTTTTCTATTAAGGGTGGCCGATGACATTGAGTAAGAAGAGAGAGGTTATGATTTTTCTTGAAACTTCTTCAAATTACTTCATAATTCCTTAGAAAATCACATAAGAAGAGTTGACTTAAGATGAGTACTAGAGTTCTTAAGTGATCTACCAAAGAAATTGAGTGGTTTAAGAAGTTCTAGAAGCTTAAGAGTGAGAACAAGGAACAAAGAGAAGGATAAAATGTTGATTTCCATCTTAAATTGCTTTTGAACCTTTGTTATTTCAAGATATGCATGCCTTTTATTGCGTTTGATTTTGGTAATTCTATGAATGATGAGAGCTTGAATGATATTATGTATGATTATGAAATTTGAACTTAAGAAATTTATTGATTTAACTTGTAATGTTATGCTAGAATCTTGTTTATAAGCACGAAAAATTATTGGGTCAAATGTTATTTGAATGGATTGATGAAGAAAATAACATATTATTTCTAAGGGTTCGACCAAGGAGTGGATGAGAGGATTGAAATTGAATTGATTAAATTGATGTTAAAGCAAGTTCAAATGACTAAAATAAAAGTGGGTGATGAGTTAATTTAGAAAAAATTTATACTCTCTTTGCTTGTAAAAATAAAGTTTCAGCATAGGGATAGGAAATAAAAGAGTGTGAGATGTGAATTGGATGAAAGTTGAAAATGAGACTCATATTATAAGAATATTAAGTTTAAAATGATTTGATCATGATGATACATGAGAGATTGCGGGAGCTGCATAATAATCGGGGATAGTTATACAACAATAGATTCCATGTAGGTGTTTAACACCGATAATTAGTAAAATTCACTTTAAGTCAATATTAACTATAATTTATTTAAAAGTAAGATTTTTTTATAATAATTGAAAATATAAATATCGAGATACAAAATTAAATTATGAAAGTGATATATTGACTTTTGAATAGGAACACCAGATTAAATGGCATCCAAGTGGGATGGTTGGATTGATTGATATCAAGTTGGGATTATCAAATTTATTAGCTTCCAAATAGAAACATCTGATTGAATGATATCAAAATAGGATGACCAGATAGATTGGTATTCAGTCAAGATTACTAGATTTATTAACTTCCGAATAGGAACGCCGAATCAAATGGAATCCAAATAGGATGACTAAAATGATTGGTATCTATTAGGATGACTAAATTTATCCAGAAGGGAATGCCAAAATAATTGGCAATTATAATGGCCAGATTTATTAGCGACTAAAAGGGTTAGTCAATTTAATAGGCCTCCGTGTACAATATCTAGCTTATTAAATTTATTTAAATAAGATAAATATAAAGATATTAGGAAAACTTGAATGAGAATTTACTTGATTAGTTGATAAATGACTAAAATAAAAGGCTGATCTTAAAAAAAAAAAGAGTTCATTGGAATATTAAGTTGAAATCATGATTATTTCATAATGATGATTAATGTAATATTAAGTTAATTATTTATTTCAGGTCCTTTATAGGCTTGTTAAGAGTAAATATTGCTATTGAATCCTTGTTTTTAGTTACTAGGTGGGGGATTATATATAATTTTTTTTTATTTTTGTTAGGAATTGTAACTAATTTAACTACTTTCTTGTAAAGTGAAAGGTATAAATTCTAATGTTTCACTAGTGAAGGACTTGTATTAACGTAGAAAACATGTTTTTATTCTTGTAACTTATGTTATCTTTTCTTTATTAAATCTTGCATTGCATTTTTTTTTTTTTTTTGCGTGTGTTGGCCAATCATCAAAGAAGGAGGAAAAGAGAGTGATTTTGCTTGAAAGTTCTCAAGAAGTGGAGAGAAAAACTTAGAAAAAAACATTAGGTAAGTATAGATTTGAGAGGAGATATTGAGAGTTTGTAAAGATCATGCCATCTAAACATCAAAATAAGAAAGAAACAGTGAAAGGGGGTGAAAATTAAGGGTGATCATTTTCAGTTCGATTCGGCTTTTACCTAAAAAAATAACCAAACTGAATTTAAAAAAAAAAAACCAAAACAGGTTCAAACCGACCGGTTTCGATTATTTTAGAACAAAAATCGAAACTCAATCGATTGGTTTCAGTTCGATTTCGGTTTTGGTTTAGTTATTTTATATTAAAAACCAAAAACTATATTGTTTTTTTGGGGTTTTTTTTGTAATTTCTAATGAGTTTGGTTTCGGTTGGGCTCGATTTTTTCCGGTTTGGCTCGGTTATTAATTTCGATTCAGTTCAATTTTTCAGTTTCAGGCTTATGAAACTGAAATTATGAAACTGAAACCAACCTAGTTGATTTTTTTAAATATTCTAATCGGTTTAATCGAGTTTTTTTCACAGTTTGGTTTTTTGATTATTTGTTTTTTGATTTTCTCGATTTAATCAATTTTTCAATTTTTTTGCTCACCCCTAGTGAAAATCAAAGGAGGAAATTCAATCAAGGAAGGAAAAGGAAAGGGGAAATCCTTGAAATTTGTTTGGAAGGCATTTAAAGCTCGAATAATTGTCTAATATGGCATTCTATATTGATTTTAACAAGTTTACATGAGATTTAAATATATTTTAGTTGAAAATCTTTAAGTTTTAGTTAGGGGTTTTTGTTGATGAATCGGGGTTCTTGAAAGATTTGTTATAATTATTACGATTAGATTGTATTTGGTTGACGAACTTGTGAACTTATGAAGAAATTTGAAAGAAATCATGGTATTGTGGTAAGGGTAATGGTTGACCATGGTAAAAGGAAATATTATGGGTGATTTGATATAGTGTTTACATGTGAAAATGGATAGAGGATGTTAAATTAAAAAGGAATTGAAGAAGGGATTGTTGTGATTTGCAGGGAGGAAGGGTCGGCCATGCTTGGTAATAAATGAGAAAGTTTGATATAATTTTATGATGGAAAAATTGTATGCAATATGTACTAAGAGATATACTTGTAGTAGAGAAAGGCAAAAAAGAAAGAAAAAAAAAAGATAGCTTAAATAAGGTGAAAATGATAGAAAAAAAAATTGTGTTGTTAATGGAGAAGTGTAGGTCAACCAAGGGAAAAGAAATAAGGAATTGTGAAATTTCATGAATAAATGTGTAGTTGTATGTAATTAATGCATATAAAACTATTGATGATGACAAGATGAATTTAACTGGGATTTTTGGTATGTTGGGTGAGAATAAAAAAATTATGTGTGATTAGAATTTAAGCACCTTGGACTTTATGGATATGAATTAATATGGTGAAAACCTGGTAATTCAGGAGAGGTTATGGGAGCATGATCTCAGGCAGGTGGAGCATAATCTCAGGCAGCATGTAGTTCTTTACTACACTTGAATTTTTAAAATTATTTTAATTGTTAATTTCAATATTTTGGTTTGTGTTATCATTGTTGTGAAAGAAGGAACAAAATAAATGATAATGATGTGAATTATTGGTAATTGGAAAAGTTTATTGGATTTATTAGCATTCATTAGGAGATTGTCGAATTGTTGACATTCAAAAAGATTGTTGGATTTATTAGCATCCGTGAGGGGATAGCCGGATTGTTGACAATCGAAAGGGTTGTCGGATTTATTAGCATCCATGAAAGGATAACTAAATTGATGACAATTAAATGAGTTGTTGAAGTTATGACAATCATGAGTCATTGTCACTGTTATATGATAATTTAGTGTGGATTGATAAAAATATGAATGACAATTTTAAAAAATGAAGGTGTAATGTTGGTGTTAAATTAAATGTAGGAATAAATTATGAATAATATGTTTAATGGTTTAAATGGTAATTAAACCTTTATGCTTTATATATTTAATTACATGTTCCTCACAAGTCAAAAAAGATTAATAATGTAAGTTATGATCATCCTAGTTGTTATGATGAAATTATACAATATTATCAAATGATAGATTTTTGTTAAATGAGTATATAAATAGATTGGTAGTTAAAACATGTAAAATTATATTACTTTAGTTTGGGTATTGTAAAAATTAAAAGTATTATTAGTAAAACAAACATTGTAGATTATTATAAGTTGATAGCTATTATATTTAAAATAATAAATAAGTATGATATGAATTTGAAAAGTATAATTAGTTTTGAATGAGATGTAATCTAGAATGATTGCATCAGATTGAGACCTGGAAGAATTATGTATTAAAAGTAAAAATATCGATAATTTGATACATAAAAAAATCCAATCCAAGTATAATTATTATCATGTTTAACAAGATTAAAATTGTATTATTAAGAATTATAAGTCATGGAATCGTTTTAAAAAAAAAAACCTTGTACTTTCCATGCATCTAAAAGGATGATAAAATGATTTTTATCTCTAAAATTGGGATGTTACAACCACATTCAGCTACCCAAAAACGACATTTAAAGCCGTAGTAAAATAGTAAGAGATGACTCCTGAACTATTGAAAACTCTATTAGACATGAATTTTCAGGCAAGCAGGTAGAAACAGAACAACTAACCACTTGACATCAAATAATTCCCTTCCATGCTGTCTCTGATATAATGCAAACAAAAATTATGATCAACATCACAGCAAAAACCCATAAAAACCATGTCTTCCTCTTCTTCTTCATCTGATTTGCATGGTAAAGACTGTTTGTTCCACCACTTAAAAAATTACCTGCATTGGTCACATTCTCTTCAATGTCATCCATCTTCTCTCCCTGTGTTTCAATAAGAACAACCATATCAAGAAACATCTGATGCAGCCTTTTCAAGCTTCTCTGTATGTCCATCACAACCTCATGCCTCTCTTTATTCTTCAAGTCCATCACTCCTTTCCCTTCAAACATCTGAACTCCCCCACCTCCTGAAATCATATTTTCAATCTCTTCTTCACTTGGTTCCTCTCCAGTCGCAGTGTAGTATCTTCTTTTCAGATCGTTTTTTTAATCTGATAAAATCTTCTGTCTCAGGATGTGAAATTCATTCATAATTTCCCTAAGCTTAACTCTCGAGCCATTGGTGACTGATATCCTTGTCCTATCAATAGGACTCCCTTCTTTATACAATTCTGATACTCTGCGATTGGATATATTGGATCTGTCAAGTGATTCCAGTCTTGCCTTCACAATCATGGCCTTTCTAAGAACTGCAACAATGTCTGATTCCATTCGGTCTCTTAAGCCACGAAGAACTTTGGCACTGTGAGTGGACTTTGACTCTTCATTAAGGTTTTGAAGATCAAACAAGAGATTGGTAATATCTTCCATTTCGGTCTTGATTCCGTTGACTTCATGGAAGAACTGAGAGAGGTTGGGTTGGCCTGATTCAATGTCGAGTTCAACTTGAAGGTCCTTTTGGGCTTGTTTCTTTAGTTCCACATAACTTAAGAACGATCTTGTCATTAGATCATTCTTCTTTGCAATAATTTTGCAAAACCCACCTGCAAAAACTCATTAATTTTATATAACAAGCAGAACCCACATATATAAAGCAATAAACTTCTTTTCTAGACAAGAATAAGCAAACCCATCAAGAATACTACATAATAGGTATCCAATTCTACAAAATTATGAAAATTCACTTTCTAGAAAAGAAAAATGAACACAAACTTAAAGAAACGATTTTGAGAAATCATGGCAATTAAAGAAACCATCAACAGTTCTAGTGAAACCCATAAATAACAGTACATTAAACAATGGCTTAAAGAAAGCAGAAAGGCAACCATCAAAGAAACTTTTTTTTTAAAAAAAAAACTCTGAGAGCTGTACTAAAAGGCAAAGAAAGCATTAAAATCAAAGAGGACAGGAAGAAAACAGAAGCCGGTTTGTTTAAAACCTTGGAGAAACCAATGGCTCCGCTCTCTGCTAAAGAGACCAGTAAATCCTCTCTCTGTCTCTCTTTCTCCTTCGGTTTTAGATATAGAAAGCAAGAGAAAAATATGTTTTTTTTTTGGGGTTGTATGGAGAAGATCAAGGAACACTTTAAATGTTTTTTTTTTTTTTTAAATGATGAGGGAGATAGAGAAGAGAGGGATTGTGATATTCAGTTATGTTAACTCCTCTTTATACAGTTTGAGAATTTTCAAAATTTAGTTGTAGGGAAATAGTAGCCGTTAATATTTCTGTTGCGGTGCAATTCCTTTTTAGAGGCATTGAAACGGCAGTTGAAAAATAAACACGACTCTACCTTGTGGTCGTGAAATGTCACCATTCTCATCAATCATCTTGCCACTAGAGATGCAATGCTTTTTTCAAGCGATTTTGATCATGATAAAAGGAGCCTCCGCATGATACATAATCCTGACATCAGAAATGTGATACTAAGTTTAAATAGAAATAAAAAAACTGCCTGCTCTACTTTCAAGGTTACTGAAGCCTGCAGCAGTTCCAAAGGCCAAACCTGTGAGAACACGCTCACGCAGATATCTTGCTACATAGTGCAAGAGCGAAACGATTCTGAGTCCTATAAAATCCACGTCAAAACATCAATTTATTATCATTTTGGGGAGAGACTGTGTAGATCAAATCATAAAATTATACAAAGACATTCTCTCTATCTTGTATCATGTATTCTCCAAACAGTCTTCCACGAAATTCTTTGTTTCCTGAACCTTGCAGAGTCAGGTATTGATAAAAGCAATTAATTTCAGGACATCGCGCATGATCAGGAACTATGACTCTGTTGGTGTTTGTTGTTCTTTGGCCTTCTCGGACTCAAGTCTCCTTAATGTCGTAGAACTGAGCTTATTAGCTCCACCAGATTCTTCAGGAACCAAGTCTACAACTTCAATCTGCACAAGATTCATGGTATAAAGGCCTGATCATCAGACCTTTTAAGCAATTATATAAAAGCCTACCTTACATAAACAACATGACACTACATCATCACAGATTAAAAAAATAAAATTGGTAACACAAACCTTTAGTTGTGAGAGGCCTCTGTCAGCTCTCTTCTTATTAACGGACAACCCACCTGCCACTGTCTCCTTGCTGCCGCAAAAGCAACAGTTGGTCAAGAATAATCCCATCACACCTTTTAGGGAAGTAAAGAGGACATTGCAATTTACAACCCTAGAAGGTAAATTGGCCTTCCATTTTTTTTCTTATTTTGTTCCTCTCGTTGCTATAACCAAGTTCAACGAATAATACGAAGAAAATGAGAATAATGGCAACAAACTCAAGCAGCTAAGACAAGATTTACAGTAATTTCTACAACAATGAAGATGGCAATGATGGAGATAAACTCCAGCACAACAAAAATGCACGCAAAAAAAGCTCAAAAGAATACAGACACCTCAAGCTGTATATATAAAGTTAGAATAACACAATGATTTTAAATAAAATGGTAAAATTTCACATCAAAACCTAAAAGAAGGTCCCGAGAAAAACCCTAGACAACATGAATAGCAACTCACCTAACAACAATAGCCCCCAAATTTTCATCGACGATTGAAGGCCCGTAGGGATCTGTAATAGTTTCAGTTTGCACAACAAGTTCCGGCTTAAAAGACTGCAAAAAAATATAGGAGCAATCATTTTCTAAACAGAAAACGAAAAAAATCATTCCAAAAGAAACCATGTTCACCATTTGGCAATGCATTGATTTTAAATTACAGTGCTCACGGTCCATAGCTTTGCTACCTCACCACTTAAACTGATGATGGAAATTCAAACTTCAGTTCAAAAAGCTTCAACCAGTAAGCACTACACACTATTTTTTCTCCTAGGTTAAATTACACATCCTACTTCTTACTTTGTGAACAATGGCATAATCAGACTGTAAGAGATGCAAGAATTCCATCAAGCTCACTTTCTCAGCCACAACAGTTTAACTTGTCTATGCAGCTGTTCCAACCTAATAAACTAGTCTTGTCTAAAAACTCTCAGCCCTTCTTTCCAGATACTGAAAAGAACAAAAAGAACATGAAACATTCTTTTCGAATTTCAAATCAGATACCTTGATATAGTTTTCAACATTGTGCATCCTTTCCTCAATGGGTTGTATTAATTCAGCAAACTGCAAAAGGCAGATCCAAATACCTAATCATTGCACAAACGAAGAAATAAAAAATACTAGTAATTTAAATGGTTCCATTACATGTTCTAAGAACCCAAAAAGCAAGGTAATCAGCATCACACTTCTGATAAAACAAAGTCTTAATCATACATCATTAATTACAAAAGAATAAGCAAGAAATTTTTTTTTAAAAAAAAAAAAAAAGCTGTTTGTACCATTTCACTGGTACCTAACTAGCTTCGACCCCACACGAATGTAAATGAGGCAACAAAAGTAATCACATTTCTTTGAAAAATTATTGATTAACAAAAAAAGAGTCAATAACAGAAATTTTAATTCATTCGCGGATTAATATCAACCATTTGATATTATACATAAAAATAAATACTCATATTTTAGGATGAATAGCATTACTCAACTAACAATATACAACCAAAAAAAATATCAATAAATAAATAAATGGGAAATAATTGACCTGCTTATTCTTCAACATAGGACCATCACAGACTCCAATCACAATACGATCCTTCGCCAATTCTGCTGCGGCCTAAACAAAAACAAAAATAAAAATAAATAAATAAATCATTTCGTTCAAAAATTCAAACAAAATCCGGTCACTGGTGCACGACTATCTGTCTTTTGAGAGAGAGAGAAAGAAAGAGCCAAGAATGTCACCTTGAGGAAGAGGCGGTGGCCGTCGTGTAACCGGTCAAAAGTGCCACCAAGAACCACCGCAGAATAAGAATTTGGTGGTGAAAGTTTAGTGTTAACCACCGATTCCTCTACCGTCACCATTTTTGTAGTAAAGAGAGAGAAAAACAGGTGAAGAGAGGGAAAAGAAATTTGGATTTTGAGACTGATAATGGAAATACCGTGTGAGTTTTATAAGGAATAATTTTTTTTTTTTTTTTTGGGGGGGGGGTTGGTTTGACTGGGTAGGTACAACGAACCTGGACGGAACCGTTTTGTTCTCTTATTTATTTGAGTTTTGGTTTGGTTTGCAAGGTGGGAGATTTGGGTCAGGGCGGGTTACTTCCGGTTTACTCTTTCTTTCTTTTTTTATGCTCAACCGGCCCGTGATCAGAAGGACAAGATATGTTGGAGTGTCTCTTGTTTATTAAAAAAATTAAAATTTTATTTTAAAATTAATTTTTAATATTTTTATATCGTTTGATATATTAATATCAAAAATAAATTATTTTAATATATTTTTAAAAAATAAAATTTAAAAAACAACCATTATAACAATATTCAACATACTCTTAATTAACTACTTAATTTTTATTGAAGGTATGTTGAATGCTAAAATTATAGGAACATTTCTTAAAAAACAAAAAAAATATAGATATTATAAGTTATAAATGTGTGTGTAGTAAAAAACATAGTTTTGAAACCCGGACCGGCTTGGCGGGTCGATCCGGGTAAACTCAGCTGAGACCCGGCCTTATATATATATATAGTCGTTTTGGCCTTTTACGATTAAAAGGCCAAAACGATTAACGATGAAGACAAAGAGAAAACCTAATTAAAGAAAAAGCTATTTCAATCGCAAAGAACAGAGGAGCAGAACACTCTTGATCACTGTTTTAAATCTGCGAATAAGGCTAGATGAAGCTGATGTTAATTGTTTCTCTTCACGACTCTCCTTCTTTCACTCTCTCTTTTCTTTATTCTTTGTCTTTTTTTTGAACTTGCAGTTCTTGATCTGACATCGATTCTTTCACAGTTCTTGATCTGGCATCTATTATTTCCTATTCTCACACCTACTGGTATGTTTTTCTGTTCTTTTCTTTTCTGCAACTTAATAAAGCCTCTACTTCATTTTTCTTGATTTATTTTAGTTATTTCTTCATAAGCTGCATATGAGTTAACTGTCTCATTTTTCTTCTTTATGTTCGTTTGATGTGCTTGACAAAGAAGAGGACTTAGCTTACCAATTTAGTAGTGCAAGCCTTATTTTTTGCAATCTCGATAGTTTTTGTATTTTGTATTTTTTATTTTTAACAACTCTTGCATGAAACTAATTAACTAATGTTTAGAGACAATTTCAGTTTACCTTTGTCAATGACTGCATTATATGGGTTGTTTCTAATTATTAGGCTTGCTTTTTTTTTTTTTCCGAAGGTGCTAGAATCAAGTTTGAATTGAATGTTATCAAAATTTTAAAGCATAAGATTTTTTTTAAGACAAGAATCGAGGCATTAATATCCAGTAAGTTAATATAAGAACATAATGCAAATAGCTCATAAAGAAAAAATGCACAAAGAATACCAAATCTTGACAATAGTGTCATGATTTGATAAATTGTGCAGGTAAAGTGGATTTTATGCTTAGAAAATGCCTTAACAATAACAAATTGATGTCCAGTTTATCAGGATTTCTTCATTCTTTGTGATTACTGTAGTGATTAATATAAGGAAATAAGTTTTTTTTATGGTCACACCTTATATCTAGTTGGTTATAATTGCTTGTTAGTCATTGTTAATCTAATGAATGGATTGCAAAGTGTTTTGCTCCTCAATCTAAATATATAATAAAAGTATATGATTTGGCTTGAAATTATATTTCTTTTTATAAATTATGCCAGTGCCAAGTTGTGTGTAAAATGAGAAACCAGAATTGAAGTCTGAAAAACAACTCCAAAGAAGCGTTTTCCTTTTTCCATCCTATCTACAATTTTCGATCATGTATTGGAATGTTACATGAGGAATTTTTGTGTTTTCTGTTTCTTCCGTTTGTTTCCCATATTTATGTTCTGCTAATTTTGTTAATTGAATAGATTTTTATGTTTTCTGTTTCTTCCCATAGTGTCCCTTGTTCTGTAACTTTATTTTTCATATTGTGAGCTTTTTTTTCTCGTTTAATATAGGTCTTTAAAATATCTTCACATGATAGTAGTAGTCCAAACAGTGATACTTCAACGGCCTAATCATCTCAACTTTCAATTTCCATGTCAAGTGGTAGTAAAGGAAGAACAGATTTGGCATGGGGTCATTGTAGAGAAGCTCCTGAACTTAGTGTTGGATGTCAAAAAACTAAATTAGTATGTTTATATTGTGCTAAAGTATTTGCGGGTGGTGGCCTTAATCAATTTAAGCAACATTTAGCTGGAGCTAAAGGAAAAGTTGAACAATGTTGCAAATATCATCCTGATGTTCGACATCAAATGCTTTTGAATCTTAAAGGAAATGTTGAAACAAAAAAAAAAAGAGTTAGAGAAATGCAAGCAGATTTCAATCCATTTAATGCACAACAAAGAGAGCATGAAGAGATGATGATTAGGCAATTAGAAGATGATGATAACGGTGATGAGGATGTCAATACTAAAAAACATATGTTACCACCGAAGGTTGCAAAAAAGAAAAAGATTCAAAGCACCAGCACTGTAAAACAATCGACTATAAGTTATGGAAAGCAAAAGAAATCTGCAACATTAGAGGCATATTTCATGTCAAGAACAACTCCTGGTGCTCAAAAGTCTCTTCAGAATTGTTGACAAAGGAAGAAAGCAGTTGAACGGTGTGATCTTGCTTTAGCGAAGTGGATGATTGATGCATGCGTGCCATTTAATGTTGTTAACTCTGTGTATTATCAGCATGCCATAGATGTTGTAACAGCCATGGGTCCTGGTTATAAAGGACCAAACTTGCATGTTATTCGTGGTTATTACTTGGCAAAAGCGGTTGATGAAGTGAAGATCTATGTTGAGAGTTATCGAGAGATTTGGAAGAAGACTGGTTGCACATGAATGGCTGATGGATGGACAGATCAAAAGAGGAGGACTTTAATTAACTTCTTAGTATATTGTCCTAAAAGAACAGTTTTTTTGAAAATTGTAGATGTGTCAGATGTCTCAAAGACTGCTACATGGTTACATCAGTTATTTAGAGAGGTTGTTTTGTATGTTGGGGTAGAAAACATTGTGCACATGGTGATTGATAATGCTGCAAATTATGTTGCTACTGGCAAGTTATTGATGGAAGAATTTCTTTCAATATTTTGGTCTCTTTGTGCTGCTCATTATATCAACCTCATACTTCAGGACATTGGTAAATTGCAATCAATTTGTTTTATTGTTGAGCATGCTTCTAGTATCACAAAGTACATTTATAATCATTGTTATCCATTGTATTTGATGAGGAAGTTCACTGGAGGAAAAGAAATACTTCATCTAGCTCATACTCGTTTTGCTACCAATTTTATTGCATTGCAAAGCATTATAACTTATAAAGATTAGTTGAGAGCTATGGTGACATCTAGAGAATGAGTCTCATCTGCTTATGCTAAAGATAGTAAAGGAAAAAAGTTTGTTGAGAGTGTGTTAGACTCTCTGTTTTGGGAAGAATGTGTAGTAATTGTGCGAATAAGTGAACCTTTAGTTTGAGTTCTACGAATGGTTGATGGTGATGATAGACCTTCAATGGGATATTTGTATGATGTTATTCATTATGCAAAAGAAGAAATGTTGATGAGATTTCAAAAGAGAAAGGCTTGAGTGAAACCTTTCATAGACATTATCAATAATCGGTGGGATGGACAACTATATAGAAATCTTTATGCAACGACATTTTGGTTGAATCCTCGATTTCAATATGATGCAAGTATAATGGATAAACATATGAGCATCATTTCTAGACTTCTAGATGTTCTTAAGAAGTATGCACATGGAAATCTACCATTGCAAAGTAAGATTACAAGTGAGATGAAGTTGTTTAGGAATGCTGAAAATGACTTTGGTCGAGCGTCCGCAATAAATAATCGCACCCTTATGCCTCCAGGTATATAATTTTTATATTTAAAAATATTATTTGACATAGTCTTACTTATTATTTTTTTGTATAGATGAATGGTGGATGACATATGGAACCAGTGCTCCAAATCTACAACATTTGGCTATACGAGAGTTAAGTCAAACTTGTAGTAATTCGGGATGCGAGAGAAATTGGAGTATTTTTTAACATATTCACTCCAAGAAGAGAAATAGATTGGAACACCAAAGGCTTAATGACCTTGTTTATGTCCACTGCAATCCAAGATTAAAACAAAAGTATTTTTCTTTTCTCTAATTCCTTAAATATTATTTTATCTTATTTAGTAGCATTATTAATACTTATATTGTGTTTACCTTCACTTTTAATATATAGGAATTATTGGAAATGATGAAATTATAATATATTAATTTTGAGACAATTTGTAACATTAAAAATTGGGTATAGAAGATGACACGTCAATTTTGACAACTGAAGAAGCAAAGAGTTTTCACCAAGCTCTATCAACAATAACCATACAAGATACTTTAGATGATGATAATTAATTATTGATCATTTAGTGATAAATATTATTTAAAACAAAGTATTGCTTAACACATAATATTTATTTGTTAATTGTGTTTTAAATATAGATGTCACAAATATTAATGAGATTGAATATGATTGTGACGATGAAATTTCAAAGGAGCATGCTGATGTTTTATTAAGTGTTGACGAGATTGGCTCAATTCCATCGACATTTTAAGTTTTTCTATGGACACCGAAGAACTTAATGTGTTCATTCAACAAAAGTGAATGTGTTGTTGATTTAGAATTTATGTTTTTGGATGTTTTGTTTTAAATATTTTAGAATGTATATTTGGTTTGTGTTTTGGATATTGAATTAAATTTATGTTGTTGGTTTAAAATTTAAATTTGGTTTATATAAGTGTTGCATTGTAACTAGTTAGGTGTTTTCTATAGGTGTTGTATTGGTTTTTTTATTTGTTTACCCGGGATGACCCATTTGACCCGTGACCCAATCATTAGACCGGGTCGACCACCGGATCGGTTTTAAAAATTATAATAAAAAAAAGATTGAAAACAAGTTTTTTTATATAAAATACTAAAATAGGTATTATAAATGAATGCAAGTTGTTAATATATAAGTGAAAATAAATATTAGTAATAAGAAAGTCTGTAAGTCATTTTTTTTTAATGTTCATTAGTTAGCATCGAATGAAATTAAATTGTTTTGGTTTTTATATTATAAAAGTAAAATATGCACGTATAAATATTATTTTATACATGTATAAGAGTATGTATAAAGTAGTGTATTGCAGTAACTAACATATACCCTGGGGGTCATATATAATCACCTCTTTTAATCATAGAAAAACGTATTCTGGATTCTGAACCTTGATGGAAATTCATAAAATTGATGTTCGTTGGCTATTGACGCAGACACGCTCCTTTGTGATTTTATTTATTAATAATCTTTCGATTCAACAGCATCCATGGAAATTAAGGAACACACGAGACTGTCTGAATGAAATAACTTGCAATTTTAAGAATTCGAACCTGCTTAGCTACAGGAAAACACTTCTACAAAAAAATTTTTGAAGCAGTGACGAATACAATACCTGGGATATTACCTTTCTTCCCATTCTCCTCTGATCCTCGATCTCCAACTCTATTAATTGAAATGGAACAAGGTTTATCTGTCGTGCTATGTAGGAAATGGAGGGGACAAGAAGGCTGGTTTTTTCTGGGAGTGTGGACACATTTTTCATCAATTTCCTGCTCATGCAGACGCTACACACTAGTTAGAACAGGAATTAGTTCTGACCGAGAAGTGTATACTATTCAAAGGAACAAGGCACGAACAGAGCCCTCACTGATCCACTTCTGGCAAATTTAGAATTACAGAGAATAGCATTTCGAGTAAAAATAACATCATGGCTTCTATCATTTGAGTTTTCTTTTCTTTCTTTTTTTTATTCGATGTCTTGAGTTTCTGATCCATTTATCTTTTTGGTCTCAACAACTTGCACAGCAGAGCTGCGTTTCTTCAGCAAGGCAGCGGAGAATCCACTAACTCTTTAATATCAACATGCTGAGATTTCCATCATCGGGCCTTGTCCAAACTGTCCCACAGAGACGCACTTCCTTTTTTCTCTTTCCAAACTGAGAAAATCATGCTTCGTAACCAGTTCAAGCACTACATTCTTGGTCATGTTCATAAAGGTAAGCTTCCTACCGGAGCTTTAACTTTGTTTTCATTGCATCGAGTGACTGCGATGGTTGTCTGAGAAGTAATGACGCCAAAATAAATTAAACAGAACATAGCACACACTGCAGCTATAATGCAACAACACAATGAGGCTACTGTGTTAATACAAATTATACTTTTTTTCCACAAAACCTTGGCTCATACTGAGCTCTTCTTACAACACCTAGATCATTCATGATCCATGTTAGCAACCTGGGAGTATCTGAGACAATTGAATCAGCTTTAAGGAGAGAGGATTTGGAAACCATTTAGATTTGTTTCAAATAATTGCATTCTGCTTAAATCAATATGATATTACTAATGAAATTGAAAGGTATTATACACCAAGCCGATGAATCAAGAAGAAAGGGAAGGCTCATAGAGTGGAACAACTAGGCAGCGTGCAACTCAATTAAAGCAAAAAAAAAAAAAAATTGTATTCACGGGGTTTGAGTTTTAAAAATGTTTTTGAAAACATTTGAATTTGTTTTTCAAATTAATATATTTTTTAAGTGTTTTTTTGATTATTTTAATATACTTATATCAAAAATAATTTTTAAAAAATAAAAAATATTATTTTGATGCATTTCCAAAAAAAAACACTTTAAAAAACAACCGTTAAAATACTCATTATACAATTTAATTACATTGAGCCCAGTCACAACCTCCAGTAAAATTAACAGGAAGCAACATTTTTCTTTATTCATATATGCATGTTACCTCCTTCTTCTTTTTGTACAATGAGAGTGCAGTGAGTACCAAACCAAGTGTGTAGTTTAATATAGAGAGTGTTTAATCTGAGCTTTTAAGTGAAATATTGTATGAGAAATATTGTAAGAGGTTTGTTTTATTGAATATGCAGTAAATTAATTAGTTATACATGGTATTGATTTTTTTTATATAAATATATTTGATTTATTAATAAAAATTTATTTATCTTTAATATTCATCAAATATTTTATTAATAAATCTAGAATAAAAATAAAGTCCTTGAAACAAAAATATTTTGCAAAGAAAATTATAAAGTTATTATAATTATGATATTTTTATTGCATCAAAGTATTGTTTTTAAATATTTTTAGTCAATGCTCTATTAAGATTAAATATTAATTAAAGCTACATTAAATATGAAGATAAATGTTACAAGGTCATCATAGATTATAATGGAAGTTACATTAGTGCAATATTTTATGGTAATGTAAACCGTTTAGGTTGAAAATTTATTCATCACCTTAAACCATATAGTATATCATGTGCTAACAACACCTCGATAGCAATTAAGAAGAAATGTCTTTTTCCTATAAAGTTTGTAAACTGCCATAATAAAATTTAATGTGATGTGATTCTCATGAACATAGAACATGTCATTTTAGGTAGGTCTTGGTTATATAATTTAAATGTTATCATATTTGGTCAATCAAATTCTTGTTCATTCACTTTTCAAAGTAAAATGATCAAACTCATTAGATTTCCACTAACGCCTAATAACGGGGGACAAAAGAAGAAAAAGGTGAAAGCAAAATGGACCTGACATAATAAGTTCTAAGAAATTTGAGAAGGAGGTTAATGAGGAGTCAATTGTATTTGCTCTAGTTGCCAAGGAGATTGTAGAAAACTCTTCAAATGAGCCACCTAAAGAGGTAAATGCAATGTTGAAAGAGTTTTAAGATATATTTTCCTCTGAACTTCATAATGTCTTATCTCTTATGCGTGACATTCAATACGCCATAAATTATCCCTGGTGCTAAATCGTTGAATTTTCCTTGCTATAGGATGAATCCCAATGAATATATCAAATTGCAAACGTAAGCAGATGAGCTTTTACAAAATGGTTTCATAAGAGATAGCTTAAGTCTTTGTGCAGTACATGTTCTTTTAACACTAAAAAAAGATAGTTTTTACAGGATGTGTGTGGATACTAAAGCTACTAATAAGGTTACTATCAAGTAATATTTCATCATTTTTAGGTTAGATGACATGTTGGATATTATAGTAAGAGCCTAAATTTTCTCTAATATTGATTTAAAAAGTGGGTATTATTATATTAGAATCTGTTTTGGAGATGAATGAAAAATTATATTTAAAACTAAAAATGAATTATATGAGTGGAGTAGTTAGTCATGTCTTTTGACCATTTCAATACACCAAATATTTTATGCTTAGGTTTTTTGGAAAATTTGTATGATATATTTTGATGATATTTTTATTTATAACAAAATCAAAAAATAATTAAACTATTTACTCAACTATAGAAGCTAATGCTTGTCTTTTAGGTGTTTGCTAACCCTTAATAATGATTCATTAAAACCATTTACTCAACAATATTTGTAATCAAAGATTAAAACTTTTTGTCTGAGGGGGGAAAAGATTGCAACTTATTTAATCATTACAACAATTTTTTCTAACAACATTTTTCAAATTAATGGGATGCTTAATATAAAGTGATCCTTTACATAAGACATTATCTTAGACTATCAGTTAGTTTCTTTTAGAATTAGAATATTTAATATGGGACTTTAGCATCACTGTCGTATCAAAGATTTATTAAATACAACAATTCCAAATACCAGATAAGTACATTAACAAAGCCTCACAAATTATCAAATGTAAATAATAAAAATAAAAATAAAAATAAATATATTTTTAGTACACATCGGGATTACAACGTCCACCAGGAGAATTTCCCTGCAAAGCCTGATTCAAATGCACTGACAAAGCATAATTATTAACTTCAAGCATCCGAACCTTCTCCTGATAATGTTCGACCATCTCCTTGAACTGCTTCAATTCTTTCTCCTTCTCTTCCCCTTCCTTCAGCATCTCATGCTGTATCACCACAGCGCGCTTCAGCACTCCATTCTCCTGGCACAAAGCTTCAAACCTTTCCTTCAACGCATGATTCTCTGTTTCAAAACCCCTCGCCGCCTCTTCGGTCACCTGATCGCTAATAACTTTCTGCAGCATCTCAAGAACTCTCCCTGCGCGTGATTTTGCGTCGTCCACGCTTGTTGCGCTCGTCATCTCTTTCACTAGCAGGTCCACCCATTGTTCACCACTAGCAGGAACAGGATTTTTGGGAACTGGGTTTTCTTTTGGAGGTGGTTGTGGTGGCCGGATGCCAGGCGGAGAGGTGCAGCGGATACGTTTTAGAAGCGGGATGGAGGAGATTTCGTCTTCGAAGAAGTATGATCTTTTGGTACCACAGACTGCAGCAGAAGCCATTGATCGAAGGATTAAAGAATCGCAAATTAGTTTTGTGTAACAGAGAGAAATAGGGGTTTTGTGTTTGGCGGAGAGGGAAGGGAGATTTGGTTTCGGGGGCAAGTCAGGGACTTTATATAGAGAGGAGATTCCTTCAGGGAGAAGGAGATGTAACCGCCAATGTTTTTATTGTGTACATATAAATCTTTAATTTTGTAAATTCAATTATTTTTCCAAGATGTAATTTCTTTTATTTATTTTTCCCATTTCTTTTATATTTTAAATAAATTAAAATAATTATTCTATTTTATTTATAAAAAAAATTAATATCACCACATCAAAATAATTAAAAAAAATAATTAAAAAAAATAATTTTTTTAAAAACACCATTTAAAACTCAATTCCAAATGGCCTATAAATCATGTATTAGGTCTAGTTAAAAATAAGTTAAATTATTTAAAATGATTTTTGAACAAAGAAGTTGTTAAGATTTCTTTTTAAAAAAGTAGTATTGATAAGAATATTGTTCATTTCTTTTTCTTTTGAATTAAACAAAGAAATATTTTCCTCTTTTTACTTTTGGAAAAAATCTAGCAAGACCGAATTTTCGCGGAAAGGAGAAATAGTTAACTAGAAAACAAAATCTAAAGTCTCAAGAGGGTTATGGCTTGAAGACGGCCACAAGGACAAAAGACAGTAGCCACATAAATGATGGAACACAACCCCAGATATTTAAGTGCTGCTTTTGGTCTTTCCAAAATGTGATTTGCTTCTTAAAATCCAGAGTTTTTAAAGAATTAGTTTGTTTCAATGTCTTCTTCATCATGTTCTTTGTCACCTTCATTAAGGTCAAGGCTATTCAATTCCTCTGCTACAAGGTTTCTTGTACCACCAGCAAGACTAAATCAGTGCAGTAAGTTTATTTTGTTTTAAAATGTTCATTTCGTTTCTGGGTTTTTATTGAATTCCTCTTTCTCTCTTTCTTTTGGCTTGAAGGAAGCAGATGTGAAATGAACAGGAGAAGTTTTGCTTTCAGAGGAATTCTGGCTTCTGGGGTTTCAATCACGGGCTCTTCTTTAGCCACAGAGCCTACTCAAGGTCAGTTTTATTTTTTTACCATCCAGCTGTGCTTGCTTAAGTATAAAGTTTTTTTTTTTTTTTTGTGTCTTCTTTTCTTTGGGGATAGGGATGGAGAGATTGCCATTCAAGCCTGAGGGATATAATTTTTGGACATGGCGGGGTCACAAAATACATTATGTGGTACAAGGAGAAGGGCTTCCTATTGTTCTCATTCATGGTTTTGGTGCTTCTTCATATCATTGGAGGTATTTTATTCTTAGATTCTATCATCTGTTTTAAGGAATGAGACCCATCTTTCCCCGATGCTCTTTTGGAGAACATTTAGTTAAGGAAACAAGCAAAGTTTTGTGTATCTAGTCAAGAGATGCTAATGCTGTTTTAATTTATGTTTATCATGATCGATCATTTGGTGGAAACAAAACTCAATCAGACAATGGATTTTGTTTTAAAGCATGTGATCTCTTCTTTTTTTTCTGAATCCTATCTTTTTTGCATTATAGTTGTTGCTAATTGAAAATTAGAAGAATAATGCTGCTATTGTATCAAATGGTTGTGAATTTTGTCCGGGCTGAGAAGCAATGGATGTTTGTTTACATATTTATTCCTTGGTTATAGTGAAAGTCTTGTTCTACCTGACAAAGTTATCATCTTTGCAATGTCCTCAGATACAACATACCTGAATTGGCCAAAAAGTATAAGGTTTATGCAGTAGACTTGCTGGGGTTTGGATGGAGTGAGAAAGCACTTATTGAGTATGATGCCATGGTGTGGAGGGATCAAGTAGTGGATTTCTTGAAGGAGATAGTGAAAGAGCCAGCTGTTTTAGTAGGAAACAGGTATAGCAAATAAAATGCACTGTTTTTTTATTATATTGTCTATTTGAGTGTATGTGATTAAAACATGTATTGTGGAAGGAAAATGTTTATTTTCTCTATGTTTTTGGCTTTATATAACTCGTGGTGAATTTTCAGCCTTGGAGGCTTTACTGCTTTGGTTGCAGCAGTGGGCTTTCCTGATCAAGTTGTTGGGCTTGCACTACTAAATTCTGCTGGTCAGTTTGGGAATCCAAATGAAAAAATGGATGAGCCTGAGGAATCAATCTTGCAGAAATTTGTATCGAAGCCCCTGAAGGAAGTTTTCCAGCGTGTAGTTCTTGGATTTTTGTTTTGGCAAGCAAAGCAGCCAGCTCGCATTGAATCTGTTCTAAAGAGTGTAAGTTTCTTGCTCCTTGATTTGTTAACTAGCACTTCTCATTTAAAGGCATATGAGCAAAATTATGAGTGCTAAATTGTTTGTATCACCGAGCAGGAGCACTGTTGTATATCCATGATCACTGCCTTGCTGCCTGAAAATGATTTTGAAATGTGCTTATATTAAATCATGGAATGGATAAATTTGCATCCTTATGAATTTTGATTACCATGTAGAACACCAACTAGTAGGATTACCTGCCGTTTCATCGAGGCCAAATTCCCGAGGTTTGTAAACTTTGTTATAGCACTGCTAAGATTGTCTCCTGCCTTCAACTTGAACTGAGATAGAGTTTTATTTTCTCTTTTGTGTTTCCTTTTAACAAGTATGGTGGATCTGGTTTTTATGATTTTTGAAGTGGTTGCTCCTTCTAGGGATGTCAACCAAGGCGCCAACCGCTCCTATTAGATCTTTATCCATCCCTGTCAGTTATACGATACACATGGATGGATTTTGAAAAATTTGAGCCTCCAAACATGTCCATACTAACGTAGTATGTCACTTTTGACTACTCAAATCATCGTATTCTCTAACGTGCATGCTATTCTTGCTAATTTTATGATTTCGCTTCGCAGGTTTATATAAATACCTCTAATGTAGACGACTACCTTGTGGAATCAATTACCATGCCAGCAGCTGATCCAAACGCTGGAGAAGTTTATTATAGGTGCATATACGAGTCTAACGTCCTTTTATTAAATAAAATATCCACTTTGGTTTCGAAATTATATTTTAAAAACATTTCCTTGCTGACTATTAGCAATTACATTTGCAAGACAAGTCCTATAGATGCCGGAGCCAATGCTTAATTTTAACTTAAAATTGCTCTTTGACTATTTTCTCAACTACTATCAACGTTCTTCTTTCTTCAGATTGATGACTCGATTCATGCTGAATCAAAGCAAGTACACGTTAAACAGTGCATTGAGTGAACTTAGATGCCCACTGCTATTGCTCTGGGGTGACTTAGACCCATGGGTAGGTCCTGCAAAGGCCAATCGAATCAAAGAGTTCTACCCAAATTCAACTCTTGTAAACTTAAAGGCTGGTCACTGCCCGCACGATGAAGTTCCAGAGCTTGTTAATAAATCCTTAATGGATTGGTTGTCATCTCTAAAACCTGAAGCCTCCCTTCAGACATTGTAAAAGTAACAAATTTTGCAGCCCCAGTTCTAACATCTGCTTCAAGCTAGTACTTGTAATGTAATTATACTTTCATTAATCAAAGTTCCTGATTAAAGCTGACTTTATGTGTGAAGTTCATAGGACTTGGTTTTTACAGGCTGGTTTGGATAACAAACAGAGTCAATACCATAACATGTTCGAGCAAGCTGTTACTTAAGCTACTCTTTAATTGTTTTCTCCTGCAAGTAAATGAGTGGGATCCTATGGCCTAGAAAAAATCGTTGATAATTCAAATCATGCTTAAACATCATAATATGTTGTGGCAAAAACCAGAAACATTGGATTCCCATTTATCACCAGCTACAGCACATTGTGTCCTCTGATAACTCGAGGGATAAAACAAAATCACTCTTTGCTTTACCTAGTTTCTAGGGATAGGAGTGAAGATGAGACAACAAAAAAAAAGCCATTTGGTTACTGCATCTGATAGTGAAGTGCATTGTACAGTTTCCCAATGCCAGAATTCTGACAGGTAGTTATGGATAAGGAGAATGATCCAAATTGATGTGACAATAATGGGTTAAGTTTGTGCAGGTAAAACCAAAGATAACTTTCATCACTTTCATCAATTAATCCAAGCAGAATTAACCTGATGGAGATTCATCAGAAAATAGAGAATATGTTTCGACATATTATCAGTATCATTCAGATTCTCCATTGTGAGACACAACCCTATATCCAAAAACGTCCAGGTTTAGAAACATTTCCTCATGTTTTCTTTATTTTTGAATGGTGTTTTAAGTTGAAGTATTTCGAAGTACAAACTAGTTCAATTAGCAAAATGTTGTTGCATTCTTAAGGAAATCCTAAAAGAGTATGTGAAATAAGCGAAGGGTGGAGGTTGCAGAATTGAAATGGATTTGAATTTTGTTTCCTATTCTAGACAAAGAAAATTCTGCTATTTCAGCAGCTCAAGTCCACGCTCCTTCCAGAGATCCATAATTCTTCTCGTCCAGCAGCCAGCCACAGACTAAAATGACAAAAGATAAAGAGGACAAAAGGGCAAAACATGCTGGTTGGCAAGCTTAGATTTTACAGGAAGCAAAACAAAAGATCCTAGGGTGTAAATTGCTGGAAAAAACCTGAAACAGAACGCCACCAAGCATTGTCGTTACCGATGTTTCAGCTTTGCAATCATCGTATTTTAAACTGAAGCATCTTTCTGCATTCCTTAGTTTCGGTCTCCTCCTTAGATTCCATACCTTTTTATTTACCTCAGCATCGAAATTCTTCTTGTTCTTAGGAATCTCACACTTTTCTTGATTCCTACACTTTCCCAAGGCTATTTGGAAGAGAGACATTTTCTCCTCATTTTTTTTTTCAATCTGAAAGCTCCTGAATTCTTACTCGAATACTGGGCTCAATGGAGAATGGTTCGACTCGATATAGAGCCCCTCATCCTCAACTTGTTAATGTCCTGAAGCAAAGGCGAAGCGGTTACGAGCCATCAGATACAGAAACTGATTGGCAAGACAGTCCAATGCGTGATCGAAATAACAAAAATGGAGCTTTTGGTTCTGGGAGTCCAATTCAGTTGGATTTACCAAGAAACATCAGCCCTTTGAAGAACAGCAGGAGACATTCTTCAAGATATGATGATTATTCTACAAAGGACTCTGTTTCCAGTCCGCCTCGAAGGAGGCGCAGCAGCAAGTCACCCTACAAGACACAAAGAGACGATGATGGCGCTGAACCTATGCCAAATCAGAGAAATGCCAATCCCATGTTGAGAACTGATTCCGGAAGACAAGTTCCCCCCTTTAAGGAACAGAGAGATGAGGGTGGTGCTGTTTCACCAGAATCCAGCCAGAGAAATGTTAGTCCCTTGACAAAACCAGACCAGAGAAAACAAGCTTCTCCGTACAAGGTGAAAAGAGAGGATCGTGGTGCTGTTTCACCCAAATTCAGTAAGAGAAATGTTAGTCCCTTGTCAAAACCAGAACAGGGAAGACAAATTTCTCCTTATAAACCCCAGAGGAAAAATCAAAGAACGCCTACTAGAGAAGAAAGGAGCACTCACTCGCAATTTGACGAAGACAGTAGATTAAGTGAGAGACTAAACGCTAGTCGTAGGAAGACAACTGCACCAAGACAAAGGACCTGGGGCAAGGAACAGGAAAACAGCCATGGTCATAAAGAGCAAAAAGGGGGAAGAAGCCCATCGCCATTGTCAAGGAGTATGATCCGTAGACAAAGGGAAAGGGAAGTTTCTCATACAAAAGCACCTTCTGTTGGTGAACTGAATGAGATAGTTGCTAACATCAAGCTTTCTAAAGGTTCTATGCTTAATGCTACGAATTTTGGAAGCACGGAATCTATTCCACCTGGTGATATCTTCTTTTCTGTCGACCAGACAGCCTTGGCGATGCAGAAGAATGCCATAGTAAAGGACAACAATGTAACCAATTTGTACCCAAGGCCCACAATGTTTCCCCACATGGATTCTGCTCTTCTTCAGCGTAATAAAGCAAATGCTAATATCAATCATAACTCACGGAGAACTTCGACAACAACTTCTGGTTCACGAATGACTATGACTTCCGCCTCTTCAGCAAGTAGGCGGAGTAGTAGCAAGCTTACCAGTGACGATAGTAAGATGAGTGATGCAAGAGGTAGAACAAGTGGAAGCTTGAAAAAGTTCACAGCAAATAGAAAGAAGAAGCAATCAGAAGCTTGGTTTTCATGTGTGAGGAAGGGGCCGTGCAAGACCTCAAAATCACCTGAAAAAAAACGTTTTGATGAAACATCATTCATTGAGAAGGCGTTTGTGGTTGAGAGCTTGAGACAGTTTTGGGCCGATAAGCATCAACCTGATTCATTTAACGGATTTACATGCCACAAACATGAAGCTCAAATTCTCAGTCAACTAGTAAGCTATTTCAAGATTGAGTGCCAATTTTTTCCTCTTATCTGCTCAACTCTAGATAAATACTTAGGCTTCTGTAAACTGCTTTATCAACTATTTCATGTCATTCAATGTTCCTAGTCTATTCTGCCAGCAGGCCTTATTAACACACTCCATGTATAACCATAGGTATCACATGACAGCATTCCTCACATTTTGTTGAAAGGACCACCCGGTTCTGGTAAAAAAGCGCTAGCACTGGCTCTGATTGGCGAAATATTTGGTGATGCATGTTGGAATGTATGTCCTTGGTTATCAGATGCAATAACATTAATGATCTTTCTCTCTTGATCAGTACTTTTGGATGCTTAAGATAACTTAATTCACTTTTTTCTTGCAGAAAACACATGATTTAAGATATTTCCAGGTTCAGGTATACGAGTATTCTTACAGATTTGTCATCTCATCTTCTTGAAGTCTTTGAGATATCAGCAGAACTGAGATTTTTTAAAAGCTCAATATCTCTTTATTATTATTTAATTTTAAAAAAAAACGTTGGCGGAATATTGAAGATTCATCGGTTATATGTAACTTCTTTTCAACTTTTGGAGAACTTTGGGATCCAATGTTTTACACTTTCTTGTGAAACAGGAACAAAGGGCAGCAGCACAAGTAGCAATTTCAATAGCATCCAGTGCTCACCATGTAGAGATCAATGTAAATTCGGAACCAAATGCTAAATATGCATTAATGGGTTTAGTGAAGGAAATAAGCAACACTTATGCTATTAACCCTGAAGTTAGCGAGGCCAATTTTAAGCCAGACTATAAAGGTGAACTCTTTAAACATGAGCATGATTGCCTTCCTGATGAACCGTTCCACTCATTCACTTGAATCTAACACTTATGTGTTCTTTATTCCAGTATTAATTCTTTATGAGGTTGACAAAGCACCAGAGAACATACAGCATTTGATAAAATGGATCATGGACTGTTACACAGATTCTTGTAAGCTCATACTCTGCTGTGAAGATGATTCAGACATCCTAGAAACCGTAAAAAATAGCTGCAAAGTCTTAAAAGTCGATGCTCCTGTAACCCACGAGGTAAGAATGTTCCTATTAGAATCAGTGTATTCACTGCTTGGACGAAATAATGGTATATAAATACAGTGCAAAGTTTAAAACTAAGATTTTTAAGCCCCCTTAGTCATGGCCTTGATCAATACTTGAAATGTGACCTTGGTCCTACTGAATTAGTCTTGCTCAAATTAGACCTTAATGAAAAATCTATCTTAACTCTCATTTCTTGATTCAACTTCTTTCCCAGATCATGGAAGTTCTCATCCAAATTGCAAGGAAAGAAGAGTTTGATCTACCGATGAACTTTGCTTCTAAGATCGCTGCCAAATCGAAGCAGAACCTGAGAAAAGCAATCATGGCTCTTGAAGCCTGCAAAGCACACAAGTAAGGATTTGAACAAATGGACATACTCAACTTCCAATAAATATGGATCAAAAGATGGCACTGATAATTAGTAATTACCAATAAACAATTTTTATGGCAATCTTCTTCTGCAGCTATCCTTTTTCTGATGATCAGCCAATTCCATTTGGATGGGAAGAGGTTTTGGTTGAACTTGCAACAGAAATCCTGAATGATCCCTCACCTAATAAGTACGTCTTCTTTTCTTTTGTTCTATTTTCCTTTCTTATTTGAAAATGGTGAGGAGAATCACTGTAGGTGTGTGGAAGAATTGTTTTGGATGAAAATCTAACTGGGTAGCAATCAGATATTACCATACTCGGTTTTTCCTGATAAAACACTAATGATCATGTCTTTCATTTATGGATTTCACAGGCTATTTTCTGTACGGGGAAAGTTTCAAAAGCTTCTCGTGGATTTTGTTCACCCCAAACTCATTCTCCTGGTGATGCATTTGATATCTCTCAGCTTTCATTTCATGATTACTACCAATAGTTTTCTTTTACAACAAGTAAACGATTCCGATAGAGCTGCATTTCCAACTGACAGAAATTGGTAGAGCTATTCTTGAAGGGAGTGGAGGCTAATTCAAAACGGGAGCTTTATTATTGGCATGCTTATTATGTAAGTTCTCTCTTACCCCTTTTCTTGTCCTTTATCTTTTAGTTTCCAGCCAAGTGGAGTGGTGTCCTCAGGCTTGCTTTGGTGCACCAAGACAAAGTCCAACTTTGTAGTACGGTCTTGTCAGCAAACTGAACAAAAAGCAGCTATTGTTTATAGGATAAGAGGCTCCCTACAGGAACAACTGCTCTGCTCAAACTGGAAGGTAAAATGGACAAACCAATCTAACAGAATAATCATTACTAGTTATACACGCAAAAAGATTCTGCAAGTCATCGAAGCAATGATGCTTAGCATCATTTTCAACTCGATATCCAAATGAAAATATATGCTCTAAGCACTTGGATAGTTCATAGCCTGATCATGCACTTATTCTGCAGAATTTGTGGCCAAATTCATTAGCATGTACAGGAAGAGCTCTGGCAATAGTCAGTACGTGCTGTGAAGCTGGTTTTTGAAAGTCCTTAGCCACATACTCATGTGCCCTATTAAGGTGCCGCTGTTATGGATGCTAATGCTACTTGAAGTTCAGATCTTCTGCCCCCGATGGATTAGCCCCTCCAAATACATTGCTTTATTTTGCTTGATTATAACATGAAAGAACACCAATTTCTGTACACAATGTCTGTTGTGTGTATTGGTTTGATAAAAGATGATCCAGAAGAACTGCTTGATAATCATGCAGCAATCATCCCTGGACAATGGTTGTACAAGTGCCTCAAAAAGGCAAGGGTATAAAAAAAAATAAGCATTTACAAAGCCAAGGATTGCCATTTTATTAAGCTTTTACCTGAGAATCCCTGGCCAGAAATGGGCACTTTATCTCCGTAAAAAAGGTCCAAGAAATTCAGTAGCACATCAAGGAGTGCTGTCTGTTAACAAATGAAACCTCTCAAAGTTAAAGTGTCATTAGAATCAGTCCCTATCTTTCATATTTATGGTGGTTTGCCAGCTTTTAGTGGCTATATCTTTACAAGAAAGCACTCCCATACAATTTAAAAATATAAAAAAAAATCAAACAAAAAAAATAAAACTTTACCTATTCCTTTTTAAAATGCAATACCGAATAGTGCTTAAGAAGCTTATTAAATTGCGGGCACTGATTTTTTTTCATTCTTTATTTCCTTCAAGAGTTGTAAAACTCTGGATGTCAGAAACTCCAAAAAGATTTCAGAGTTTGGCTGACAATGGATATTTGATGGAATGAGTGTTTTTTTTTCATTGCAACATTAAAATTAATTGTCATGTAAAAAAAATTTAAATTAATATTTTTAAAATATTTTTAGATGATTTTGATACATGAATATTAAAATTTTAAAAAAAAATTATTTGATGCATTTCCAAGTAAAAAACACTTTATAAAATAACTATTACTATACTTCCAAATATTTTTTATTATTTTTTTATTTAATTTTTACTTTGACTTTGTATATGTTAGATCTATATTTGTTTTATTCGAAAGTAATTAGTAACAATATCCAGAATTAAAATAGCAAACCTTATTACCATTGCAGAAGCTAGCAAACACTTTATAAAGTAATTTTAATTATTTTAAAAAATTATTATTTTAAAAAATTATTTTAATACATTTTAGAGTAAAAAATACTTTATAAAATAACTGTTGTGATACTTTCAAATACTATTTTAATATTTTTTTATTTAATTTTTACTTTCATTTTGTATATGTGAAATCTATATTTGTTTTATTAAGTAATTAGTAACATTATCCAATTTTAAAATAGCAAACCTTATTACCATTACAAAAACTACAAAAGCTAGCTTGATTATTACAACAATTTAATTGTTTAGAGTTCGAATAAAATAATTTATTGATAACACACAATGTTCTAACTAGCTTTGCAAATAAAGATTTGTGCTTGCAATGTAAGACTTAGATCTTAGTCTCTCTCTTTTATATATATATATATATATATATATATAAACAAAAATCTTTAAGTCTAAAGTACATTAAACAAATAAGAAGTTGTGTTCACATTGTAAGAGATAGGATAAAAATAAATATAAAATAAAATATTGGCATATTAAACAAAAACGATGTCGTGTGCATTCTAAAAGCCTTAACTACCCAGCAAAATGCAACACGTGGCAAGACCACGAAAAGTAAAAAAAAAAAAAAACACTGCTGGAAAGTGATTGGTAGACAAGATGGCACTCGTGTAGTGCACACGCAGGGAGTCTTTTGCACAGCGTTTTGAAGGGTAGTCAGTGTCTACTACTCCGCCTCCTCGCATTTCTCGGTCTCTACAGTTGTTCTCATTTCTTTCTCCACTTCTTCTTCCTCCAATGCTATTTTAATAATAATAATAATAATAATAATATTTCTTTCAATTGAAGAAAATAAATCAAAATCTGATCAGGCAGAAGATTAGATGGGGACATTAGGGAGAGCAATCTACAGCGTAGGATTCTGGATCCGTGAAACCGGTCAAGCACTTGATCGCCTCGGTTGCCGGCTTCAAGGCAACTACTACTTCCAAGAACAACGTGAGCACGATTCAGTTTGTTACATTTATATTTTTAGTCTATATTAGAGCGATTTATTTGTTTATTTATTTGTTTATTTATTTATTTATTTATTTATTTATTTTTACATATAGTAGATTCAGAAATGGGTATATGGTTTGTAATCTCTATTCTTTGATTAAATAGTATCTAGGCATCGGACGCTCATGAATGTATTTGATAAAGCTCCTGTTGTTGAAAAGGATGCGTTTGTAGCCCCTAGTGCATCTATAACTGGCAATGTTCATGTGGGAAGAGGTTCTTCCATTTGGTACGGCTGTGTTTTGAGAGGTAAGATGGACAACTTATTTTTTGCCTTACATTTTTTATCCATCACAATAGAAATTCCCCCCCTTTTCCGTCCTTATTTCACTTCTCATTGATATTTGATTATGTTGTTTTTAGATATAATGACTCCAAGTTAGAAGTGATAGCTTCGTTCCGTAGGGTATTCACCACATGAATTTAGTGAAAGTTAAAGCTTGATATGGGGGCTTAACTCAACAAGATGCTCTAGTTTAAATGATTGCATATTTAGGTCTTGAGATATAGATGAATAACCTCATGTTCACGGAAGAGCGTGGTCTGCTTGTGTGTATCATATATTGCTGATTCTTGCCCAACCGTGGCTCCATCCGTGCAGGTGATGTTAACAGCATCAGTGTTGGGTCTGGAACCAATATACAAGATAATTCTCTTGTTCATGTTGCAAAGTCTAACTTAAGTGGAAAGGTTTTACCAACCATCATTGGGGATAATGTTTCTGTTGGTAAGTCATGCTCGGTCGCATTCTGAATGTAAATATCATAGTCCTGCTAAGGGCGTCTCAATCAAGGATCTTGGTTTATGATTACAAACTTCAAATGGACAGGTCATAGTGCTGTTTTACATGGATGCACTGTTGAGGACGAAGCATTTGTTGGTACGGGTGCAACCCTGCTAGATGGGGTATGTGTTGAGAAACATGCCATGGTTGCTGCTGGAGCTCTTGTGAGGCAGAATACTAGGATTCCCTCTGGAGAGGTGTGTGAAATTCTCGTTGATTTTCTTGATTTTTTTTCCCCTAAAGCCTGCAAACTCTTATCCAATCAAATTTCAATTCCTGTTTCTATGGGATTTATGCTTGACATAAAGTATGGCTAAGCAATACAAAATTTGAGTTCCTTGTCATTTGATGTTTAATTTTATTGTCTGTATGGTAAATTGTCACTTTGAAACCTTCGGGTTGACAATGGCAATCATTATTTTGGTTTTATTGATTATGAAGTTTTCTAATTTCTTGGCATAAATGGTATCTAGTGGGAGATAGAAACAACTAGCGTGTTTTTCTAGTAAGATAAATTTCTAATCTTTTGGTTTCTCTGGTGAGTAATCAGCTTTGTTTTCTCCCTATTTCTGTTGCTGAAGTAATTGTGTGTATCTCGTGGGTCACATATGCAAATGCTTCTCAGTTGAATGTTTCAAAATACTTGAATATTTTGAAGAACCTTCCATGCAGCTACTTCAGCCTGGACTTCTGTATTTTATTTTAATTGTGATATAATGTTGATGTGGCCATTGTACACATATTGTTTAGTCAAGTGGAAGGGTTACCTGTGGATTAGAGCCAAAAATACCTCATTATATGTGATTCTTATTGTACTCTTTTTTTCATTATATCGCTTAGATGAGATGTTGATTACTGGTCAAGTGATCTCTTTGCTGTCAGGTGTGGGGAGGCAATCCAGCTAAGTTCCTGAGGAAGCTCACAGAAGAAGAGATGGCCTTCATCTCCCAATCAGCATTAAATTATGCCAATTTGGCACAAGTTCACGCAGCAGAAAATGCCAAGGGCTTTGATGAAATTGAGTTTGAGAAGGTGCTCCACAAGAAATTCGCACGCCGTGATGAAGAATACGAATCAATGCTTGGAGTTGTTCGGGAAACACCTCCAGAGCTTATTCTTCCCAGTAATATGATGCCAGACAAAATGCCAAAAGCTGCGTGAAGTTTGGTTATTCCATTGAAGGTTTGTCCTCGTGAGATTCATGTCAACGGATAGTTTGTTATGTGGGGGTTTAAAGAGAAGGCTGCTTTTCATTCCAATAATTTTGGGGGTTGAAGTGCTAAGGTCAAATTATACTGCATATTTCAGGCGTTTGGCCATGCTCGTCCTCTTTGTTTTGAGACTTGAGTTTCTTATCCTTGAGAGAGAAAAAGAAAGATCAACAGAACACCTTCCGGACCTTATCAAGAAAGCCCTCATGTATTTGTACTTGCAGACCGTAATTGCTTTGCATATGTTAACCAGAAATAAAGAATGTGGAATCAGGTGCTTTTGGTCCTGCTTTTCGATTCTAGGGTAGTTCTTTCCACCTCCTTTTGGATAGAGTTGCTGTGAAATTAACAAAAAGGGAATCACCCTCATTAGCAAATTAAACTTGCTGCTTCCAGGAGGGGGTTATTGTTTATGGCAGAATGAATTTGACATCATCTGTGTTCATAATGACCCGTTCATGATGGCAAACCAGTTAACAGCTAGGGAAATGATGATTGGTTGCTTGCATGATTACAAATAAGTCAATATGTTAAGAAAATGCCTCGGACTAAAATAAATAAATTACTGCTATCATTACCTCCTGTTTGAGGGTGTTTTTACCTGTTGGGTCACCCTCAGGGTTCAGTTCAGTAACGCCGTTGGGCTTGGTGTCTTCGATCTTGGAATCTAACTTCTACTTAAGCCCCGCTTATTCTCAGTTTATGGTTGCCAGTTGCCACACCTGTCTGGTTTGGTTTTTAAATGGTAGATGTTTGTTTAAAAATATATTATAATAATATTTTTTTTATTTTTAAGATTTATTTTAATATTAATTCATCAAAATAATTTAAAAAAAAAATAATAATTTTTTTTAAAAAAAATTTTAAAAACATTAAAAACAAACAGGTTATAATATGTCACTCGTGGTGTAATAATAGGTGTCAAGAAAAAGAATATATATTAAACTATAACTAAAAGGAGTTAGTGTTTTACTGTGGACTGCACTGGTGTTTTTTTTTTTTTTTTTTTTAGGTTATCTAATTTTTTTTTGGTGTTTTT
>Ga0307517_10001138_pt1 | contig 44911 bp, 42 predicted proteins | sample 23_EM_MG_FD_194515 | JGI IMG/M metagenome (GOLD analysis project Ga0307517, IMG submission 194515) | Populus trichocarpa ectomycorrhiza microbial communities from riparian zone in the Pacific Northwest, United States - 23_EM | ecosystem: Host-associated > Plants > Roots > Unclassified | place...
CCAGGTGTTATCCAGGTGGCGCCCCAGGAGGCGGTCACCCTCACACCCCTTATATATCCTGCGAACAGCTTCTGGTCGGTTGGACGGCCACAACTCATACGGTGTTGTGGAAGCGTTCCTATGGATCACACTTTACTAGGAAGCACACAACTACACAGCCGTACAGTGCTGTCGCGCCGTACCAACGCTGGGGCCGCAGGGGGGTGTTAGGAATATCCCCTGAAGGTTACAGGAGGTTCGGACCACTCCTGCTCCGTCAGTAGTCCGTTTCGTCCCATACGAAGCGGCCCTATGAACATCTAAGAGCCCCACTATAGTGGGATAACTTCCCCCTAAGTCCGCAGATGACTATGTCGGTGAAGGTAGGGTAACTGGAGTACCTCAGTAGGGTAACTGGGGTCCCAAGGTAGGGTAATCATGTTTCCAAGGTAGGGTAACTTCACCCTATCATGCCTTTATTTCCTTCGGGAGTCCGCGCGACCACATATAATGTTGCCACGGAGACCCGTGCAACGTTTACTATGAGTCCTTTGCTTTATGCGAACATACCCTCCGAAGGTTACCCTGCCTAGTAGGGTAACTTTGGCCTACCTAGGTTACCCTGTCTAACCCTATGTCACCAAGTCACTTTGTAGACACTTGTACCAACTCATGTCTACCGGTAGTATACTAAGTATACTGGCCTATCCTCAATATGGTTACCGCTTGGTATGCCATACGGGCTTGAGTCTAGTCCACTGTAGCTACCTATCTGTAGGGTCGTTACAACGGCATGCACAGACGATAGGTGCCAAGTGCACTTCACAGACAAGAACAGGTCGGGATACTTTCCCCAAGACCGATCAAAGTCTGTGCCGTCACAGCAACAATCAAAGAAAACTCTCAAAAGAGAGCAACACCAATGAGCTGTAGCATGGGACCAATGCTACAAGGACAAGTGCTTGGTCCACATGCAAGAAAAGATCGGAGTGGGATATTACCACCAGAAGGATGGTGTCAGGAAACCTCTCTCAACCTGGCACAAACGACAGCCCAATCCCGAAAGCCAAAGGAAATAGGGCTTTTCAGCGCAGGGAATACCATTGGAAAGAAATGCAAGAGCCTGGAAGGAAGAGGCCGGGAGGGCGCAACCCAGGAGGGAGGGGAGCGAAAAAACTCAACCGGACGTCGAGGCCATGCAACAACAAATCCAGGAGCTTCTGAACGACAAGGAGCGACTCACAAAGGACGCCAAACGCGAACAGAACGTCATAGCCGACTGCGACGCAACAATCGGATGATTTCGTGCCGAAGTACAGTGACTTCGGGGAAACCTTTCAGGAGTCAGGTTCAGCATGGCCCGGTTGAGAAAAGTGTTGGACGACAGACGACGAGCCAACGAGGAACTCAAGTATCGAAACCACAGTCTTCGGAAGGAACTCTAAAGAGCTGGGCAGAGGTTGCTCGATTTGGGGAATTAGCATCGTGGGACCGATGTTAGGAGGAGACGGGAGCTAATATCACAGATTGTGACTAAGCAAGAACGGGTTTCACATGACTCATGGGTAATGAGTCATAGGTACGCTATGCTTTCACACTATGAGATCGTTTGACTCATAGTATTTCACCTGACTACGGGCTTGCGAGTCATCGTTATGTTATGATTGGTTTATGTATTTCATGACTCACCGTTGTGAGTCATATGATGTTATGAGTTTGGCACATAACTCACGTTATAAGTCTTGGGTTTTACGCATGTGACTTATTTGAGCACCTGATTTGTTTTATGGGTTTTGATTGGATAACGGGAAGGTGCGTAGTGACTCATAGGTATGAGTCACTTAAGGATTTCACGCTATGACTCATTATGAGTCATAGAGATATGTCAAGTTTATTATATAAGCGGTCACATGAAGATGCCTATAAATATGAGCTCGTGGGCTTGAGAGATAAGATCTTCAGGCAACCATCTAAGTACTTTTCTATACTAGAGTTGAAATACGATTATCTTTATACTCTTTATCTTATTATCCTCTATCACGTTACGAGAGTCGTAAGACGTCACGTCTCAGACACACGATATAGAACTATAACGATAGTTCTATACAAAGACTTAAGAAGTTAAGTCTAAGACGAAGATAAGACAGTCTCGTACACTCTGAGGATATAGGACTGTTAGGAGGTACCAAATCTCTAAAGCCAAACGAGATAGGTAGGTCCAAGAATCTTTATCGTAGATAGATATCTTGTCTAGGAAGGCTCAATATAAACGTGCGTAAAAGATGATAAAGATTTTTCGAGTAATAACTTATTATATTGATAAGATCTCTTCTCCGTTGCTTGATGATTCCTATAAAGCTCTAGAAGCACTTCAATATTTATATCCCGCCTCGATAGTGAGCGCGGCCTACATCTATCTACTATACTAACTAACTACCTGCTAACAATTTCTTAAGATCCCGAACAGTGCGAAGACCATTTGACCCAGAAAATAATCGCCCCACCATCGAATTCCGGACCGGACCGCTTCTGTAATTCCCTAGTGTGGCACCACGTCCCAGTCAGAAGATCACAATCCTTTTTCTGTCAGGAGGAATTCTAACTTGTCTGCATGCATGACAGTGTCCTCAGAATCGGACGAACAAAGTCGCCAACTTCATTATCAGACCTATAGCAGTTACAGATATCACTCTGCGTTTATCTGCATATAAGTTTCGGTCAGACTAGAGTTCTTGATTGTACCAATGGTATAATTCTCTCATAGTCTTTCCTACCGACATAGTCCTTCACGGAGGTCTTTCGACCTCCTGTAATGTGGGTGCGCACCTTCTCCTAACACTAGGGAGAGGTTGCGACGAATACGTCCAGTTACCTTAGTGACATGTTTTCCTGTGCCGTACTTCCATAGTCTGTAACCTTATGCGACGTCAACCGATCTCGCCCGAACCACTTGCATAAGCTCATCAAAAGTCTCCTCTCATATATCCTGCGAATAGCATACGGTCGGACCGACGGCCGCGATGTATACGGTGTTATAAGGTGGTTTCCAATGATAGCGGTCTTTGGTGTTGGGACGCAACTGCGCAGCTGTCTGCTGGCGACGTGGGGTCCCAACGCGGAGGCCGGAGGGGGGTGTTAGCTTCGTCGAGTAAAGGTAGGGTAACCCTAGCATATATAAAAATAAATGGAGAGGCATAGCCTTTCCAATATGCCTAACAAGGACGATAAGTCTTTAACGATCAAGAAAATATCAATCTACAAAAAGAAATAAGTCGTCACCTGTTGCACTAATTAAACATACGTTTCAATAGGATTGTTACAAGTACCACGTAAATCACTACCGTGAACAGGGTACTAGCCAACACAAAGCCGACATTCCAGCAGACCGGTCACAGATCCCAACAAAGGAAAAGTCCACCCCTTCGTCAAACACAGTACCCCGGGCACCCCATTCGCAGGTCACTGCCTGTCTAGCAAGCCCATCAACCTCGCACCGGTCCGCCACACCTCCAGCCACTATCCATCAGCGTCCCACGGCAAACAGGCTCAGCCACACGTGGCTCAGGTGCCTTCTGCGACGCCACTGCAACCGGGGAAAATCTCACAAGCCACCCCCTCCAGGAGCTCCACAGGACCCTAGCGAAGAGGTCCAGCACGATCACAAATCGACCAGAAAACGGGAAAAACGAGCCGTGTAGGTTCGCCAGAGGGCAAGCCCCCCAGCTCCAGATGCCTTGATGATAAAACACATACCACCGAAAGAGTTATCGATGGAAACGAGCAACCAAGGCTCGAATCCTAAAGACATGAAGCCATCGTAAGATTGGCTCCAAAGGCGTTGATTGGGTGATCCCCCCTAACCCCTCCCAAAAGTGACCTGTCACAAGAGGCGAAGGTGGCACTTACCGTTGGTGGACCGTGGTGTTCTTTTTTTGTTCTAAGCTACGGCGAGAGGAGAGGGTGAGAACTGCTGGGGCTCGGTAAGAACTGGCAGAGACTGCGGAAAACATATGAGTGATAAATGATAATGCCCTATAACAGAAATAAATAAATTCTATTCCCACAAGAACAAGAAAAAGTTTCATACACCAAAGATCACACTTAGCCTTGCACAATTTGTAACACCACTATTTTTCTTTTTTCCTACGTTCCCTCTTTTGTTTTGTTGTTAGTTTCGCTTATTTGAGAACCTAAAAATCCTTGTTGGAGTTTGGTGGTGTTTTGGGTCCTTATAGACCGCTGTAGTTGAAACTCTGTGAAGCGATTTATAACTTCAGATTTTTGATAGATTCCCCGGCTTCATTGATATAAGGATTACTGTCTCAGTGTTTCCTGCGTGCCCGGGTTCTTGATTTCGCCACCCGCAACTTAGCTTTTTTCTTTTTTTAATTCCTCAGAGTTGGTAAATTTTATTATCAAAGTTGCCTTTCTTCTTTTTCTTCCTGCGGGGTTCAGTTGCTGCTCAGATTAGGTAAACAGGATACTGGTTTAATATTCACCCAGCTGTCTATCTTGCACCCTAGTTCAAGGTTAACATTGTCCTATAGAGGGGATTGATAAACAGGAAGGGACAAATACAGAAGGACCTACCATGGTTTGGAGTGACACTGGGATCCTGCGCTATAGTAGGCCAAGCTTCAGATTATGAATCAGGACCCGCCCTTCCGTTGCGCCACGATGTTCCTTTAGGTTTCAATGTGGGTTGAAAGCCAGGGTCATGGACACCGTGACGACAAAGCTTGAACTTTGTACTCACAGGATTATGATGAACGAGTTGCATACTCTATAGGCGTAGTCGCTCTGACCCGATTTATTGCAGGCTCTTGAGGATGGATTCGTAGTAAACATGTCATTCAGCCAGGCCGGTGGGAAATATTGTCGATCACAGAATATCAGTGAGCATCAAAAAAAACAACCAGCACAGGAATCATTGAACAAGTGCTTATACTACTCTAGAGTAGGATTTGTCTAGCATTAACAACGGTAGTATGAATAGCCACAAAGGTCCAGCAAGAAGTTATGAAACAGCTATTTATGTTAACACAGCAAATGCATGCTTGCTTGTTCCGGTTAATTGTTCCCAACCCTTGTATGCCCTGTGCAGATCATATATGATTAGCAAATAAACTTGTGGTAGGTGTTCCCATGGAGAGAAATTAAAGCAGAGGAAACGAGAGCACAGAAACGATGAGGAAGGGAGTAAAAATAAAACTGAACACATTTTATTGAGTTCAAAGGGGAATGCGGACTGCAGACGGAAAGTGGTGAAGATTTAGCACGAAAAGAAAATGGGTGAAGCGTGAAGAGATTGCCTACAATAAAGTACGGAACGGAATAACATTGTAGGAAGTATTGCAAATGGGCATATATATGCCCTGAGGATCCTCTTTCAGGAGAAACGAAAACCCAAGATATCCTCTACCGCAACCTACATGCACAAATTCCGCAAACAAGAGCAAAGAAGAAGCAAATGAAAAAAATTGAGAAAATGAAATTTTTTGGCATTTCCCCACCTGCGTGGATATGGGGGGGGGGGCCAACAAAAAGTGAAGAACAAAGGAATAGGCCAAACGAAATAACCCTTCTCCTGCGTTATCCCCGGATTACATCCCAGCACCTCTCGCATATCTCTGACCAAACACACTTTCCCACTCCACCCCCCTTATTACCATCTCCTTGTCCTCAGGCATCCGGAAACATGACGTCCAAAACCCCTAACATGCTACCTCCATGTCCTTGCAATGTCGCGGCGTTTACGGCTTCAGCATCTTTCAGGTCATCATCGCTTAGACCATACTCTGCCTCATCTGAGGATGCGCCACTGCTTTCCGAGTTCGATCTCTCCAGCTTCTGAACCGCCAGATGGAGGTATTTATCTGAAACCTTTTGTGCCATAAGCCCTGGCAAGGGCCCCTCTGCCCTGGGTATCCCCCAGGGCCAGTACCATTTTCCGTGCGAACCTCTAGTATAAAACTTCCGCACGCTCCGTTCGTTGAAGGCTTCTATCCAGATGCGGCAGGCACTGCAACTGAGCTTAGAAACCCCAATATAGTTAAAGGGTTTGACATGGTCCCATTGATTGCCCCGCCTTGTGTGGAGGTACTGGATAAGCCCACATTCGCAGTGGACAGGGCACACCCATTTCCTTGACCCAAACTTTGTCATAAGCTCCATGGCGCATGTCTGCCGGAAACCATGGCGCTTAAAACATTCAACCGGTAACAGGGACTTCCACTCCTCCGCTGATGCGGGTAATTGTACGGTATGAGTCTTTCCCAGAACAGCGGAAATAAACAGGCGGTATCTCAGTGCCGGCAAGAGGCTGGTAGAATGGGCAAATCCAAATAGAGTTTCAATGTGACGGGGTAGGGAAGTCAGTTTCTCAAGAGCACGTCGAAGGGGGAAGGGGTCTTCGGAAAGATAATCTATCAGCGAAGCATAGTTAGGTCAAAGGCTCAAACAGAAAATATGCAATCGCAGAACACCCTATTACACGACCTGCCCCAATACACAGTCCCCACTGATTGGCTTGTAGAATAGGCTCCCAGTACAAACATTCGACCAATTAGTAGTGAGTGTATATTTGGACGGGGTGTGAATATAAGTACGGTAATGGGGAAGTAGAAGAAGCATACCTCCCAACTTCCCGGCCAGGATCTCACAGCCCAACCCGTTTCTATCAGCAAGCACAATTCTTACATGCTTGTTGGCCAGGATGCTCTGGAAATGCACTGATTCCCATTCTGACTCGGTGAGTTGGCCTGTGGGGTTATCGCGAAGCTTGGAAACTACCCTCACTGCCATTGACAATGCGATTACCGCATTGCACAGGCTCAGTTCAAACTCTTGTACCTCGTAGGGCAAACGCCATTTAACCAACTCCTTCACGAAGCGGCCAAGGCCATTGAACCACTTATCTATTCGCTTCATCTGCTTTTCCAGAGAGTACCGGTATATGTTGCGAAATATCTCTGTCCTCAAAGAGTGGTGCACCACTTGGGGCATTTCTGGTGACCCCGGCTTGTCACAGCTCCGGCTCCTCTCCTCCTGATACCGGACCGATAGGGATTGCAATTTTCTCCATACCAGGGTGAGATGATTAACTAGGCCAGCCGTAACATCGGTGTTTTCGGCGACCGTTATCCGAATTTCTTTTTTCCCAGGGTTGAACTGTAGCCCGATTGCGACGACCTGGCCTTTCTCCCGAGAAACTGATATATGGGCAAGAGCATCCAAGATGTGAAAGGTGCGAACGTTTATCTCAGGGTCATTGACAATGCCTTCCGTGACTGTGTGAGGTTTGGGGTCCAAGCGGCGGGGAGAGCCGTCTTGCTTATCCTTGAATGCGTAGTTCATGAGAGCCACCAGGTGGTGCGGGTCAATTTTGGTGGACATGGCCCTGAATCCACCAGCCAAGGGGCAAAGACAGGAAGTGGTGGGCTTTTGCTGGGACTAGTTATCTAAAGAATTAGTACAGTATCAAAGCAAGCGAGCCTTTTAACCATACCTTCAATAATCGTAATCTAGAGCACGGTGAGAGCTCTAGGGATCCACTATCTCCGGCAGCCCGTAATCGCCTGGTTCTGAGTGGAGAGCTTCTCAGAAGGATTGCTGTTTTCACGACGTAGTATAGGGTCGGTCCACTGGACAGGTTGGGACTCGTTGGCTAGTGTTTGTAGTTCAATTGGCCGTCGAACGAGACTTTATTGTGAGCTGACGACTGATTTCCACTGATAATCTGATAGTAAATTTCAAGAGCTTTTTGTACAGTGGTAGCAGTGAAAAGCTTAACGAGGGGAAAAAAGCGAAGAGGAAAGGCTTGTAGACACAGCGATAACAATGGTTTGGAGGGTTGCAGAGTGGGGAGGAAAGAGACTTTAGATGGATAAAGAGGTAGTTCAAGGCTATGCACTGAACGAAGATGAGAAGGATAGAGAAACAAGGAGGAAGAACGAAGGGGCCGAGGGTGGTGTCAACGTCGCAAGAGAAGGAGGAGCCGGTGGTTGAAGGCGGACGGAAAGTAGTCAGGATTTAGCACGAAAAGAAAATGGGTGAAGCGCGAAGAGATTGCCTACAGTATAGTACTGAACGGAATAACATTGTAGGAATTATTGCAAATGGGCTTATATATGCCCTGAGGATCCTCTTTCAAGAGAAACGAAAACCCAAGATATCCTCTACCATGACCAACAAGCACAAATTCCGCAAACAAGAGCAAGGAAGGAGAAGAGAGAGATAATAATAGAGAAAATGAAATTTTTTAGCATTTTCCCACTGCTCAGATATGGGGAGAGATCAAGAAACAGTAAAGCACAAGGAACAGGCCAAACGAAATAGGCCCTCCTCTCCTACGTTATCCACATATTACATCCCAGCACCTCTCAAATATCTCTCAGACCAAACACACTTTACCACTCTACCGCCCTTATTACCATCTCATCGTCCTCATGCATCCGGAAACATGGCGTCCAAAACCCCTAACATGCTACCTCCATGGCCTTGCAATGTCGCGGCGTTTACGGCTTCAGCATCTTTCAGGTCATCATCGCTTAGACCATACTCTGCCCCATCTGACACGCCACTGCTTTCCGATCCCGATCTCTGAAGCTTCTGAACCGCCAAATCGAGGTATTTATCTAAAACCTTTTGTGCCATAAGCCCTAGCAAGGACCCCTGTGCTCTAGGTATCCCCCAGGGCCAGTACCATTTTCCGTGCGACCCTCTTGTATAAAACTTCCGTCCGCTCAGTTCCTTGAAGGCTTCCATCCAGATGCGGCAGGCACTGCAACTGAGCTTAGAAACTCCAATGTAGTCAAATGGTGGGACATGGTCCCATTGATTGCCCCGCCTTGTGTGGAGGTACTGGATAAGCCCACATTCGCAGTGGACAGGGCACACCCATTTCTTTGACCCAAATGCTCCCGCAAGCTCCACCGCGCGTGTCCGCTGAAAATCATACCGCTTATAACATGCAACCTCTAAGAAGGACCTCCACTCCTCCGGCGATGCGGGTAATTGTACGGTATGAGTCTTCCCCGGGACGGTGGAAATAACCAAGCGGTGTTGCAGGGCGGGCTGGAGGCGGGGAGAATGGGCAAATCCAAATAGCGTTTCAATGTGACGGGGTAGGGAAGTCAGTTTCTCAAGAGCACGTCGAAGCGGAAAGGGGTCTTCAGAAAGATAATCTATCACATAAGTAAAGTTAGGTCAAAGGCCAGAGCAGAAAACATGCAATCGCGGAACACCCAAATACACAACCTGCCCCAATACACAGTCCCCACTGATTGGCTTGTAGAATAGGCCCCCATTACTAACATTCGACCAATCAGTAGTGAGTGTATATTTGGACGGGGTGTGTATATAAGTACGGTAATGGGAAGCAGAAGAAGCATACCTCCCAACTCCCCAGCCAGGATCTCACAGCCGAACCCCTTTCTATCCGCAAGCACAATTCTGACATGCTGGTTAGCCAGGATGCTCTGGGAATACACCAATTCCCATTCCGACTCGGTGAGTTGGCCTTTGGGGTTATCGCGAAGCTTGGAAACTACCCTCACTGCCATTGACAACGCGAACACGGCGTTGTACAGACTCAGTTCAAACCCTTGTACGTCGAGGGGCAAACGCCACTTAAGCAACGCCTTCACGAAACGGCCAAGGCCATCGGACCACTTATCTATTCGCTTCATCTGCTTTTCCACACAGTACCGGTATATGTCACGAAATATCTCTATCTTCAAAGAGTGATCCACCATCTTGGGCATTTCTGATGACCTCGGCTTATCCCATCTCCTGCCCCTATTCCTTTGATACTGGGCCGATAGGGATCGCAACTTTCTCCATACCAGGGTGAGATGATCAACTAGGCCATCCGTAACATTTGTGTTTTCGGCGACCGTTAGGCGAATTTCTTGTCTTCGAGAGTTCAATTGTAGACCGATTGCTACCTCCTGACCTGCCGTCCGAGATACTGATATATGGGCGAGCGCATCCAGGACGGGAAAGGTGTGAACATTTGTCTCAGGGTTATCGACAATGCTGCCCTTCAGAGTATGAAGTGAGGGGCCCAAGCAGCGCGGAGAACCGTCTTGCTTATCCCCGAATGTGTAGTTCATAAGAGCCACCAGATGGTGCGGGTCGATTTTGGTAGCCATGGCCCTCAATCCACCAGCCAAGGGGCAAAAACAGGATGTGGTGCGCTTTTGCTGGGACTAGTTATCTAAAGAATTAGTAAATATCAAAGCAAGTGAGCCTTTCAACCATACCCTCAATAATCGTAATCCAGAGCACTGTGAGAGCTCTAGGGATCCACTAGCTCTGCCAGCCCGTAATCGGCTGGTTCGGAGTGGAGAGCTCCGGAGAAGGATTTGCTCTTTTCAGGACTCAGTATAGGGTTGGCCCACTGGACGGGTTACTCGTTGCTAGTGTTTGTAGTTCAATTGGCCGTCGAACGAGACTTTATTGTGAGCTGGCGACTGATTTCCACTGATAATCTGATAGTAAATTTTAAGAGCTTTTTGTACGGTGGTAGCAGTGAAAAGCTTAACGAGGGGAAATGAGCAAAGATGAAAGGCTTGCAGACACAGCGATGACAATGGTTTGAAGGGTTGCAGAGTGGGGAGAAGAGAAGAGGCTTCAGATGGATCAAGAGGTAGTTCAATGCTATGCACTGAACGATGAAAAGGATAGAGAGAGAAGGAGGAAGAACGAGGGGGCCGAGGGTGGTGTCAACGTCGCGAGAGAAGGAGGAGCCGATGGTGGAAGGTTGACCAGGAGGCAAATAAAGTTAGTACCAGTCGCAACCGCTGCGCCAAGACAAAAAAAGCTCAGTTAATCACATGACGCATACCGCATGGCTTGAGGTGAAGTGAGGTTAATCTATCGTACGAGGCGCCAGGAACACTCGGCCTGATGTGAAAGGTGGGATGACTATACTCGGGGGGTATGATATATTAAAAATCAGAAACTACCCGTGCTGAATCAGGGCCAAAGAGATCCGGCGATCACAATGTCAGTAAACAGAGACACGCTTATGGGACATCTTAAAACCATACTTGTTGCGCCATGTGATGAGCAAAGCACCAGTCTCCCCTGGTCATATTACCCCCAGAACTGGATTTATGATTCCTTGAGAAGGAAATATCATTCCTCCGTATCCGCCCACCATAGGTTTATTCTTGCTTTTTCATCATACTGGTTTATCAAGAGCTAATCCCTGTTGCTACTTTCAAAGTTTTTGTGAGTTTTGGTTGCCAGGTTGTCGGAGCAATGATACTCCTTTCCGGTTTTTCATGACCCCCAAGTATGATACCTAAATAGTAGGTCTTGGCATTTGTCCGGTGATTATAGTGGTCCCATATACTCACCCAAAACTCTGTCATCCATTATAGGCTAGCGCCAGGGTTGGTATGCACTACACCTAACACGGCCTCGCGAATACCTAGCCGCGCTAGGAGTCGCTTAACTTTCTTCTGATAGCTACCGGTGTCAACACTGCTGGTAGAGATCTTGGAGTAACAAATGGAATTCTGAACCAGTAAACCATCAGGCTCTTACAAATACGGGAAATTAACCAGGGCATCGCATTACAGCCCCGCCCAAAAAGTTCTCTCTGATCCAAAAGTACAGTACTCCACCGGTGCTTGGCGGCAACGATGGTATCAACAACTTTATACGGGACTCCATTAAAGATGCTCCCCGGCCTGGAAAAAGAACACATATTCAACAAGTGGAGAGAGTAGTCCTTGCCAATCCTTATTTCCCCTTAAGAGAGGTTACGGATAAGTCGGGTATGAACTACTTAATATGTGAGAACCGACTTGTAGAATTGACTAAAGTACTTGAGAATTTTCCGTGTTAATCTTAAGCCTAGCCTGAAGAGGTCGTTGTGGTTTCTGCTATTTAAAGCAAGCACGGAAATCTTAGGGCTTGTTGTGGCCAATCCGCTAGGCATCTGGGGGTGTGTAGTATGTATCAAGAAGGGTTTTTTGCTTTCCTCGAATAGTTGGCAACGCGTTAGATATTCGAGGGTGGGTGAACTTGTTACTCTGGTTGGGGTGTGTCGACTAGTGCGTTTATTTCTTCCACGCAAACGTTTCATATTAGTAGATGAAAGGATTTTGGGCCATGTGAAGCCTTGATCTCTAAGCTCTATTTCCTTGTCCGTAGCGTTTGCTAGGCAGGCATTGTTCATTAAGACTCAGTCTCGGGTCCTGAGTTTTGATTGGTATGAAGACGATCTAGTACTTGGTTGGGAGCATACTTTAGGACATGATTTAGAGGATGCAAGGAACACATCTTCCGTAACTCTTTAGCATTGCCAGTGTTTGTCTGGCATATAAAACATCCACATAATTGAAGACAAGCTGCCCGAATGGCTTCTCTAGCGGTGTCAGCTCTTCAGCGACTAGCTTCTTCTTCAAATTCAGGTCTTTTCAGTCTATCATTCTTCCACCTGCGGTTTGCTCCGAGCCTCCGGGAATGGATAAGTAGCCATTCCCAAGTAGTCTAGATTTAGGCAGCTTAGTATCCCTCGATGTACCTTGTGAAGCGGAGGAGATGGAAGCCAATCTCCAAGGTGAGGGCCTCGAGAGGTGCGATTGAAATGGGTCGGATTGATCCTCTCCTAAGTCTGTGACCTCTTCTTCGAACTCTTCCTCTTCCTCACGCTCATTTACTAAATCTTCACCGTCTTCCAAGATGATCCCATCCCCTTCGGTTTGTGTGCGATCAAGTTTTCAGCGTTCAGCATTACATTGGTTAGACTCATTGCTCGTTACCAGAAATTGGAGTAGGAGGATGTAAGGTTTTGCTGCCACTATGTCATATTCCGATTGGAATTCGGGGCAGCCGCTCCATAAGCCTTCCCTAGAGTCTTTGCAATCGCGCAGTTCAGAATCATCTGAAGTTTCAGAATTAGAATCTGGATCTTCAGCTTCCGGAATTCTATTGCTCAATTGTCAGGGCGGTCCCCAATGGTAAAGAGGGGTCATGCGATCATATATTAGAGCTGATTCATAGGAAAAACGTACTTCTTTGGTCGATTTTCAGTTCTAATCGAGGTCCTTCCTTGATCTCTTCCTCCTCGACCACCTCTACCGCCTGTGCCCCCTTGGCTTCCTCCTCTTCTTTGAACCCCCCTCCCCCTCTGCCGTGCCTTCTCTTATTTTTCGTGATCGTGGATAAAGAAGCGTTGCAGAGATCAAAAATATGTATAGGAGGAACAAACTATTCGCTAACTTGTCTTCTACAATTGTGCGTGAGCCAAACCCTTAAATACAAAAGCTTAGAACTATAGGTACTCATAGCGTTCCTGCTATGCTCACAATCGCCCTAATACACTCGTAAACAAATAGACCCGCGCCAAATTCAGGGGTAACGACAAGTTAGTGTATGTTATGTACTCGCACAGTCCACGCAGGGATTACCCTTCGGAGATTTCTCCTCTCCACCCCCACTTGAGCTTGCCCTGATTACCCGCCCGGCTGTTCTGTTTCTGCCTTCTTGGTGAGTGACATCATATGAGTTGCCTACACTGGGAGCGATTTATCCAGAGGCTTTGAAGAGTGTCGAGACCTAGGGGATGGGACTACACTGTTTTCGAATCCTATTTCGCATTTCGAGACTGGAGAGGTCCCGGGTACGAGCAGTTTGGCGAGCGTATCGAGGGTCTCAAATAAATGCTATTGCATCTAAAACCCCAACCAACCCAAAATGTGCACTACCGGGAGTTACTAGATTTAGACCGTTTCCACAGTCTGGAAAGGGGCGCGTCCAGGAGGGCAAGGGTTATCATTGATGCTGAAGGATGAAAATTTGGCCGACAGCAGGGTAACCGTAGCTCTGCAATACCGGCATTTAAGCAAGCAAACCTTCCCCCTTCCCCTTTTTTCTTCTTTTTCTTCTTTCTCCCTCAACGCCAACACCCTTCCTTCTGCAGTGTGCGTTCTTACCCTTCGTTTGGCATTTATGATACCAATAACACCCCCGACCGTCAACGTTTCTTCCTTCCCATTTCTCCTCTGCCCCACAACACTGTACCCCCCCAAACACCCTTTCTCCTACAATGTCTTCGATCACTGCACGCTTCCTCGCAGCGAGTAAGGTTAAGGTTAGCAATGGATACAGTGAGTTTTCGCCCCCCCCCCGATATTACCGTAAAAACTCCTGCAATCGGTCGGTGAGCTATGTTATTGGAGTTGCCTCTGGTAGCACACTGACCGATTATTTGAGTTTTTACGGTACTGGTAATTTTCTGACATTTGTAAATACGACTGCTATTGCATGACACCAAAATTCTGAGGCTCTTATCGATTTTTTGCCTGTATGCAATAGCGGTTGTGTTTAAAAACGTCAGAAAATTATGAGTAGTATGATAATTGAAGTAATTAACTGGTGTTTCTAGATTGGTCCTTGAAAAACCAAACCCTCGCATCCGGAGGTTTGATGTTCATGGCAACCACGACTTGTACCGCCATCGCTATGTTCGGTTACAGATTAGGCGTTCATGACATCAAGGATGAGGCCGCAGTCACTCGTCGCCATTTCGACGGAAAATTCGCCGAACTCGGGGAAAAGGTTGCAAAGGTCGGAGAAAAGGTTGCAAAGGTCGAAGAGGCGAACATGCAAACTCAAAGGATTGTCTGGACTTGCGCGGCAGCTACCTGGAAAGGTTTCAAAGGGGACACGACGGCGATTGAGAATTTCGTTCAGAGCGTCGATACTTTCGACAAGATTATCGATTGCGTTAAGAAGGGAGAATGTTGATTGTGATACCATTACAAGTGGGGGACAACAAAAAAAAAAGAAGAAAAAAGAAAAAAGGCCGGAATGTATCTAATGTCCCCTGTTTTCAATTGAATTTGTTAATAGTTTACCCCACCCCCCCACCGTGTTGACTATCTCCGCGCGGGGTTCCGATCTCCGCATGAGGGGGCTATGGCCTCCTCTTGTGGGGATTTGGGGCCTTGCCCGGGGGTGGTCGGTAGGGCGGGGGAGTGCGGTAAACCAAAAAAAAGAAAAGAAATTCTTTGCAGTGACTGTAGGAAAAAACGAGTAGGAAGCTCTGAAAATTGCCCCACCATCAGTAAATTTCGTCGAAGTCAGCCAACCTACCCCGCAGCTACCCCCCCTCCATAATTGTTACCCACTAATCCGCGTTGCCCAGCATGGCCGACAATGATTCATAAATCCATCTCGCTCGACCGCTTACTGTCATCAGTGTTCCACCGGCCCAGGCCACTATCTCACCTTTGCGTGTTGTTATCAATGCTCAGGCTCCTTTCTCTATCTTGGACCATTCGTTAAGGAGGAATGTATCAGGAGAGGGTTATTGGAACGCTTTTGGGGGTGGGGGGTGGGGATAGGGCTGGAGATGAGATTAGAAATTGTTTTGCGGTCGGGCATAATGGGAGTCAAGAACATGTAGGACTCCAGAAATCGCCATTTTATGGAAATTACACTGATTGATGATGTGGCGAAGGTTGAGGTAGATATGGACTACCACAAGACCATGTTAGGGGTGTATCTGAAGGTGAATCCCAAGCAGGTTCTCATTGGATAGTATGTTTGAGCAGGATAGAGGCTCCTAGGTGTTAGGTACCTTTCGATATAGCTAATTAATATACTCAGGTATGCGACCTCACCAGAGCCCAATCATTTTAGCGCTCTTATCCAGAACTTTTATGCCTCTAATGGTGTTGGAACCTTCCCCCACCCCTGCGTTCATCTTCCCATGTCTACCGTCCCCGGTCGGGACATTGCTATTGGGACTTATATATCGTCCGCTTTCGGTGTTCATCCACGCACTTGAGAAGCCGCTTGAGGAGTTTTGGAAATGTTGGATAGGGTTAGGGCCTGTTTGGATGCAACGGTTCCGTTCCGTTCCCCCATACAAATCGACCTTTTCCTTCCGTTTCAAAACGGAAGAAAGCCAATTTTCACAGCAGAAACGGTCGCCCAACGGAACGGTCCCATTTTTGCCAAACAGGCCCTTAGTGAATATGTGGCTAGAGTCACCGTATGCCTCCTGCCCTTAGGGTAGAAGTGAGGGACAGGTCAAGGAAGAACCTCGATTAGCAGTGAAAATCGACCAAAGAAGTACGTTTTTCCTATCAATCAACTCTAATATATGATTGCACGACCTCTCTTTGCTATTGGGGACCGCAACCTCAGCTGCAGACCCAGACACCCGCTTCAACTATTTCACAAAAGCAGTTCTACCCTCACTCCCGCGATACACTTCCACAAGTACATTAATCTCCATACCGAGTTACTTTGACTTCGTCCGAATGCGGAACCACCTCCACAACACCCCTATCTCCGTTGGTACCATCTCGGAAGAAACGCTGGTTTCCTTCGTCGCGCGCGCACGGTCACATTTTTCACGGGCCGTCACTCGGATCTTTTTTACAGTGGGCGAGCGCACTACTTCTACCGCTACGACATCTGCGCAGTCACAAGCGTGGAATTCTACGGGCTGCCAGATAAGTCTCTTTTCTACCGCGAGATCTCCAGTGGCTTTATTGGGCTGAGCAACGGGAGGGTTACGGAGCAGCCGAAGGTGTGTGATATTCTCCAAGTTGGATGCTATAAGCTGGAGAGGGTCGTTGGTGGCAAGAGGGTCAGTGTTATGTGTACGGGTGTACGGATATAGGTGACATGCTTGAGTTTGTTTGATGGGCTACAGTGATTGTGTGATGGATATTTAAAAGCGCTGTATATAATATTGTAACCTGATAATAAAGTACGGTTGGTCGGAAGGTCCTACAATTTGGGACTCTTGGCGAAGTGTTGAATAATCCACCCAAGTAGAACTAGATTCACGAGTCTTAGGCTCCCTTTCCTATCTTCCAATCCTCAACCGTAATTATTCGGAACTAGCACACGGATAATTCCAGCAGTGCCCTCCTCACTCGGTGAATCAAAAGGCCAAAAGAAATCCCCATGAATGCTATAGCGCGCCCATATCTTATTTATTTCATAAAAGCAAATAATCTTACTCGCACTCTTAAGAAACAAAAGTAACAACCTAGAACCACCATCCCCCCTCCCAATTAGTCCCATTCACCGATCTCCATTCACTCAGCAAAACAGGAATCAATCCACTCACTGCCCTAATCACACAGCAAATACCAACGTTCGGGGACAGTTGCTGCCCAATACACGCGAACTTCCAGAACATACGGAAGAAGCTCTTTTGGGCAAAGGTCAGATGGACAGGCTGGAGAAGGGAAAAGGAAGGGAGAAGGGAAACAGACACATTCTTATCCTTCCTCGAATCAACACTTGCAACCGGGGATGCGGGAGCCCATCGGGCATTCTTTTTACTACTATCATCCCCTTCTGTGTCACTGGGGAGTCCGAATCTAGCTGCAGTCAAGGTACGCTTCGTCCAGCGAGGCCCGATGGAGGCGAAGTGTCATTCTACCGGTCGGGTGGGAAGTACCAATCTAATTGTGTGCGCGGAGGGGAAGTCTAGGACTGGCGCACGGAGCAAGGCTGTGCGTCGGCGGCGGTTATCACCCAGGCCTTGGGCGGGGGCTCATTCCAGGTTCGATCTTCCCCGTCGATGATTTTTGCGGCCGCATTAGGTTGGGTGGCGGAGAAGATGTGCGGCGCGAAGTTTTCGGTGTAATGGGAGGGGTTGGTATAGAGAAAACCTGGGCATCATTAGTTGGTGATTGTGAGGGACAGAAGGGTGAAGCGAGGGAATTACCTTCCGAGGAACGGTAAATGAAGATTCTTGGATATGGGCTTACGACCTTTAAGCTTGGGTGCGAGCCATCTCCTAGATCAATGGTAGGTAAACGTTTCTCGCACCGTTGTTCTCAAGACTGCACCCCAGAGTCTTGTTCGCGGCGCTGCCCTTCACTAGTTCTACTGGCGCATTGCACAGCACGACTCCGCTCCCTCAGCCACTACTGTCGTTGATATCATATAAACTATCACTCGTGACTAAGTGCACCTCAACTTTACCCAGTAGATGCCCCCTGGCCGTCGCAATCCTGAACAACATAACCCCGGCGGAGAGCGGAATAGTAACGTAGATACCATTTTCAATAGACGTAACTACAGTCACGATGGCAGCCTCGAATAAGGTGATCACTTTCAGCTGGAGATGAACTAGAATTTGCACACCAGGTTGAGAGGGGTGATTAGATCGCCTAGGGCATGGATGATGACAGCGGAGAGACTGGAGTTGGAGATGTAAAAGAACACCGAGGCCAAGAGGTAAATAGCCAGCAGGACGACAATACCAGTGATTGCCCCAGCAAGAGTTGTGCCCATGCCGGCTTTTGACTTGATAGCTGTACGAGGAAATGATTAAGCGGCTAGGTATCTGCCGAAAAATGAGCCAAAAATATTAGTGATCCCGATGGCGATGAATTCCTGGGATGGGTTAATCGGATAGAATAGCTGTTTATTCTGCCAAACAACTTCGGAATCGCTTGACATTATTCTTAGTTAGCGTGAAGTCTAGGAACTAGTTTTAGGATGGCGCAGAACATACAATATGTTCAATCAACCACAATAACTGCCGCCAGCAAATCGCCTACGAAAAAATTAAATATCTTGGCGTCCGCCTTGGGAACGCCCATGTGCTTGAACCCACTAGGGAAAGTTCCAAGGATCTTGAAAAGTGATTTCTTGCGGCGTCCCCGATTCACCAGCCAGGTGATTAGAGTATACGGCCGGATCGGGAACACCGTTCTCAGCGTGGACAGGAAAATCAGGGTCTTCTAATGATGAGGGTATCTCTTTGGTAGGAAAGTGCCGGTGATCCAAAGGATGAGGCACAATAGGAACACGGCGGTTAATCCCATAGCTGCATCCAAATTTGCTGTGCCAAGGTGCTTTAGGATATTGATGAAGACTTTGTACGTAGCATCACGAGTGATGAAGCCGGAGAGAGCGAGGTGGAAGCTGGCCTGGCCTGTTCCGATACTAATGGTAGAGCCGGTCATGAATGCGGCGATCGCTTTGAGGGGGATGTCTTGAGAGTATAAGGTTTGGCTAAGGCCGCAATCCTTTCTGAACAGCCTGTATTCCGTGTCAGTCCCTACACGATATAACTCTCCTGAATAATGGACTACACATACCTCTTCCACAGCCTGCACTACATTATGGGGGTTGGGTGGGAGCACTAATTCGATATTGAGACCCCTAACTCACCAAGCTTTGTTTTTACGACCGGAACACCACCTATGCCTTTAGCATGAGCAAAAATGTTGTTCCGTCCATTAGACCGAGCTTCCTGGCCTTTGGTAAAAGGATTCAAGTGAGGTCCCCAAGCCAAAATGGCAGCTGTTGGAAATATCTCAAACGGGGATACCGAGCTGTGAGTACTGCTATGGTGGGGGAGCTTGCTAAAAAACCATGAGAAGAGTCAGATATACTCTGTGAGGGGTATGTTATAGTCTACCCTCCACCTCACCGTAGTCTCTCTGCTCGGGCCAGAGACATCTGTCTACAGTACTGGTGGAACTACCATTAGAACACCTTAGCCCTACTTTAAGCTAGGTATTCCTCTAAATTTCCTGCTAAAATTCCGTGAAATTCAGTACAAGAACAAAAGGGGCAATGAAGAACTTAAATGGAGACAGGGGAGCCGATGAACGAGTGCTATGTTTTTCCTTGTTCAGAGAGGCGATATCATCAGCCATACTGTAGAGCACATGGAGTAGCACGAAGTTGTCTCGGTTTTCATACTAACCGTGAATACCCAACCGCTGTTAGATTCCGGCTTCTATGCAACAAACCTTTCTTCCGGATGCCCCGTCGTTCCAACCACTACTTTGTATCTTGGCGCTCCAAGTTCGCGGGAGACCTCGCAGAAATATTATGGCTATTCTTATTGTATAATATAATATACTCGTAATTTTCTGACGTTTGTAAACACGACTGCTATTGCATACGGGCAAAAAAACGACCAGAGCCTCAGGATTTTGGTGGCATGCAATAGCAGTCGTGTTTACAAACGTCAGAAAATTACGAGTACCATGCTTGCTGACAAATACCCGTCTTGGCATTACAGCCTCTCACTCGGAGACATCGCAAATTCAGCCATCCAATAGCTTTTCCGTGCATTTTTACTAGCTAATTATCAGCGCCAAAGCGAGAAAATAGGCAGGAAAAAACCCTCCAAAAACTCAAAAACTTATGACTGGCAACAACCAGCACCACCTTCTCTTGCACCCCACCACAACTTTCCATCCACTATCTACCGCCGATACCACCACTAATGCCCATAGCATAAACTTATCCATATACTTATACGTAGCTGTCCGGAAATCCTTCACGTTCTCCACTAGTGAGTCCGGAGATTGATGGCGACACAAAGCCCATTACTGGGATCGCATTCGCGAATACTACAAGTTCTATTGCTTATGCTACTCCTGTTTGTGCTTGTTTTTCTGCTTTTGGGGGTTGGACTGACGACGCGTAGGATGGCAAAATAGAGGCTATCGCGAATGAAGAAGGAGGATCGATTGTTACGGGTGAATGGTTGTTGATGAGAAGCTAATGGAAGCCACTACATCGTCGAATTCTTTCAGTGCTATCGTGGGTCGGTCCGGAAGAGTACCCCACGGAACACTGGCGAAATCGCATCTGGTTTGGAATGCAAAGAACACAGTAGCTTACTGTACTTTGGGGACTTACTTGGGAAGAAGTACTCTAAGATTGATTCTACAAATAGCCATAACTCTGTTGGCCCAATGGACATCGATGGCGTGCCATCATTCAATCTCCATCAAGCAGATGAACAAGACTGTTTCCACCGTTAGCACCAATGAGATCGCCACAGGACACCTTATCCGGCTTAGAGGCTTCGTGTCGAGATTATGGGACGAAGGTTACAGGTTCCGTGATCACTATTGCCACCAACCTCTTTGATACAGAGAAGGAAGCACTTGTTGCAGCGGCTAAGGCTGGGGGGCTAGAGACTTTGCAGATTATTCACGAACCGGTGTCAGCTCTCCTTGCGTATGCTGCTGAGCAGAACCCCGAGGAGCGGGCAGTCAACAAGAATATTTTAGTGGTTGATCTCGGAGGTGCCGGGTGTGATCCTGTGGTTGTCACATCTATGGGTGGGATGTAGATCGTTCCTGCCACGGCTCAGGATTATGGACTTGGCGAACTCAAGCCTCATGAGGCACTTGTGGGTGACTTTTTGAAAGGGTTGATCAAGAACCGTAAAGTTGATTCGGGAAATGAGAGGTCACTTGCCAAACTGAGGCTAGAAGCTGAGGGGACTAAGAGGACTTTGTCTCTGGGTGCCTGGGCCACCATTCCTATCGAGTCGCTTGCTGACGGATATGATTTGCACTCTACCGTTAACAGACTGCGGTACGAGCTCTCTGCAAATGTGTTCGACCAGATTGTGTCACTCGTGGAGAACGTCGTGACGAAAGAGAAGCTGGACCCGTTAGACATTGGCGAGGTTGGTCCCTTCATTCTATAGCCAGCCATGTAATTCTAACTATGATCTAGGTAATCCTCTCAGGTGGGACGCCCCACGCCCCTAAAATCACCTCTCGCATTGCCGCCCTCTTCCCGGAATCGGTGCCCGGAAATGCCCCGGCAACACTCACAATAGCACCCAATCTATCAGAACTCCCAGATCGCGGCGCAGCTGTCCAGCTTCGCTAATTGCTAAATTCGCCAACGAAGACATCAAGCAATCCACCCACCTGTCACTAACCGTAGCGCCCCACCTCTTACATTCAACTGGTGTCGTAATAGGGGAAGACAACAGCTTCCAGACAATACTCGAAGCCCAGACCGGAGCTCCTGCTCGGAGGATCACTAAATTCGACCTTGAATCTGACGGTGACGTGATCATTAGAACCAGCGAGAATATTAGAAAAATTGTGGTTGAGAAGGTTGAGCGACAAGCCAATAGTGAGAAGGGCGAGGATGATAGCGAAGAAGGAGTAGATAATGAAGAGGAGGAAGAAGAGCGCAATCACGTACTAAAGGTGCACGAAGTCATTGCTGAAGCAGTTAAAATATATGTATACAACTCAACCTTCAGTAACATCCTCTAGATTGCCAATCACCCGCAAGCTTTTAGTAAATTCATCAGTTTTAGGAAATTAAAGTCTGGGAATATAAAGAGAACCTCAAGAAAGTTTTTCCTGCTCGGGGTAATTATTACAAGGGGCTTAGTCAGCTCAACATACTAATTCCCGAGGAGGCTTCACCTTACCTATTCCTAATCCGAGAAGTATGGGTGGATACACCTTTTTTCCTGTCAACAAACTCTTCGCTTCTTAACAGCCATTCTCCTGTCCCTTCTTGCCTGTTATCTTGGTTCCTTTCCTTAAAATCAGCAGAGTGAAGCCATTTAAATTTAGGGACCTCCCGACGGTTTTTTTCTGGATTGTTGTGCTTAGTTAGTTAGTTTCAGTTTTGCGGTGCTAGATCTGTTTCCTGCCCGCCTCACGATGTTCCAGTGAATCGGTAATTTCTACAGTAGCATCATGTATTTGTGAAAAGTTAGAATCCACCTTCGGAGCCAATTGAACTTTGTGCGATTCATTCCTTTACTAACGGTACACCAGTCTCTCATCCACTATAGGCTAGCGCTCTCCACAGCTCCCCCCCCCCAGCCCCCGAACTACCCGTCAATACGGGGAAAAAAAGACAGACTCTACCGTACTCGAGTACGATACTCAACCACGGAATGCAGCGCCAAGCCACTATCCTGGTTAGTCATCGCTGTGTAGAGGACACTACCGGTGTGGGATGGGTTTCCCTGAGTTGAATGGTGGTCTGACCGAGACTGCTTGTGAAGGTAAAATGCGTTCGTGACCTACCCACTATACCGGGAGATGGAACATGTCAACTTGACCCCGGATAGCTACGGTGTAACGTAGTCGATACTCGAGTACTTGAGTAGATCGGTAGGGAAACGCAAAGGAAGCTAAGCCCAATAGAGTGGAGGTGAGGAACCAATTATCGTGTGTTGTTGCACTTGTCTAAACGAAGCCAGAGAAGAGAGGCTTACTGTATGTGCAGAAAATTCTGCACGCCAAGCTATCCACAAACATAGGGTTCTAGTGCGTACTCAAACACTCTCCTGACTGCTAAAACTACCCTATGAGCGCCCTAACCCATACCGGTACTGTCGGATGCTTCCGGTCAAGGTCCTCCGGTGGGGAATAGGAACTTCTGAAGGGAGGCAAATACGCTTTCCTATCACGATTTCACAGTAAGGGTCAAGCGAGATAAAAATCAAAGAAAAAGAATGATGATGGTTTGTGAAAAAAGGGGATGCGAATGGATGTGGTCTCTCCTCCGCTTTTCCTCCTTAAATACCCCTTGTTCTATGGAGCTAAGCTAACAAAGTAACGGTATCTGAACATTCACTACGTTTTCTGTATCCCAGCGTATCATACTTTTCCCCATGGTCATCCATGTGACCGGCAGTACCCAAAGGCCATACTATGGCCAAAATGCGGCTAGATCTTCTGGGGCCGGGCATTAATGAGCCCCTATTCCACTAACAAAACGTCAACCCCACCACATACCCACCAACTAGCCAATACCTGCAAACATCGCTACACCACCCACAACCCACCTTGTGCACCTTCCATCACATAGATCAAATACAAGTGCTTGATATCTCAGTTATGAGGGCTGAAGGTATATTTCATGAGGTTTTGCAGGCAATCGAGACCCGTCATCCCAACCTCTTTGTCCGTGATGACCTCGATCAAAAAGGCTTTGAGCACATCGTCAAATGCCTTCGCAATCGCATGACTCAACTTGAGACATATTCCTTCCTGTAAGCTAATACTTTCACCTGTTTTTTCTCATTTTTAACAAACTAACCTGCATAGCATCCATTGGTTTTCCACTGAGAATAGATTGAAGGTTGTCATGCCTACAATGATGCACCAGTGTGTTGGAGCCTGGATTAGGAAGGTAATCGGGAGTGCTTGTATGGATGGGCTCTTTCCCAGTGCCTGGAATGGTACAATGGATATCATGGGTGCTCCCGGTAGGTTGCTAATTGGCTTGCCCTCTCCGATCAATTCTAGCTAATCTAGTTTCCCAGGATATGATAATTTCATCAACCAACATAAAGGCTCATTCAAGCAGCCAGATATGGCTTTTATACCCCATACCGGTCCTGATAGGAAAAAAGGTGCCCCCATTCCCCTCAGTTGTTATGGAGTCTGGCTGGCAAGAGGCGCCTACACGACATTTTGACGACGCAAGGCTTTGGCTAGAAGGTTCACAAAATGCGGTTGCGGTCGTTCTGCAGGCCAAGTTTCATAACATAGATCAAAGTGGCCGTATCCAGCTCGTCTTGTCTGTCTCGCGTGCTTGCCCCGATGCACTCGGACTCACCATTTCCCCCACCTATTATGCAAGTTTCTCTCACATACCCCATGTCAAGTCTGCAGTTTTCGTTGCTAATCTGCAAATCCTGAATATAGAACATCTTCCCAATCCCGCAGCTTCCCGCACAAAGCCCTAGGATCTCGCTGCATGAATTCTACGCCGGAAATTGCCCCCATATAATGAATGCAGAGACCCAAATTACACTCGACCTCGAAGAGATTCGTGACATAGCCGAAATCTACATCAGAGGGGATGGCTATCTACCTGCCTAGGGATATTTAACTGGGGGCCCTGGGGTTTGTCTTGACAGTTTTTCAATGCTTTTTCAATAAATATTTTTAGAATGTGTTTTTGTTCGCGATCAGATCAAATAAAATAACTAAATGACGAATTCTCAATTGTGGTTTTGAACAGTACCACAACTCCAGCCAATTTTCATTAAACCAGTGTTCCCAACGGAAGAATACCGTACGTGTAATTTATCCAATGGATATAAAGAAAAGATACTTTCAGACATCCAGCGCCGCGGACCATAGCTCCTTTTCTAGTATCATAGTTGCACGCCAGCACAACGACCCGGGACCAGCGGCGAGCAAGCCAAGGCGGACAGCGGATAAACCAAGGGCAGGAAGAAGGGGGGGCCGTAAGCAGGAATAAAACACTGTTCTCGGGCGCTTAGAACCACCATCCAACCAGACTAGACAGAATTCCCTAGGCATGATAGACCATACCGACCCAATATCACAACCTCTCACTCATATGGTGAGGGAACTCTGTAGCCGGAGAGAGCTTCGCTAAGAAAATATGGTCGGTCTTCAACCACCAAAGCATTTTCAACCCGCCGTCTAATGAGAATTGTAGCCCTATTAGGTGATAAATTGGGTGGTTCTCTATACACTAATAGAAAGAAAATAGAATTATCTCTGGTTTTCATAGAGATATTAGCGTTTAAAATGTTTCAAATTTTGGTGGAAAAAAGATAAATGTCGGCAATAGGTTAATTACAATTAACCTCCATAGAGAGGACAGTTAATTGATATTTGCCAATACATTAATCTGCAAGAGAAGCCAGTCTTAGTAAATTTACCTACTGTAAATAGCCAAGAATGAATGTCCGCCCGTTCCGACTACAGAATTCCCTCACCATACCACAGCTTCACGACACCTAAATCACAAAGACAGCTCTCATTAATTCCCCCTCACAGAAGCAATCCCTAATTATGGTTATCCATTTACTTCCCGGCAATGCTTTGTTAAGCTACAGAGTGTAATTTAGCCACAGCCTGATGTAGAGTCACAAAGGTACATTGAGCCATAAAGTTATGGTAAAGCTGTGGGGCACTTCGTAGGGGTGCGCTAATCCTGACTAGCCTACGGAGGGGCCATCTGCCCACCTTGGTCGGGGACATTTGGGTTGATATCTCCCAGACTCAATAGTAGGTTTACTATTCCATCAAACCCATTCTTCAAGGCCCACGAGAGCGGTGTTGTACCATCATTGTCTGCAATAGTGGGGTTGACATCTTCCCTTCTCAACAGTAGCTCCACTAATTCATAACGCCTGCACTGGACAGCCATGAAAAGCGGTGTTTGACCACGATAGTCCGCGATATTGGGGTTGACGTCTTCCCGTTCCAACAGTAGCTTCACTACTGCATAACACCTACAATGGACAGCTATGAAAAGCGGTGTTTGACCCTCAATGTCCGCGGTATTGGGGTTGACATCTCCCCGTTGCAATAGTCGCTTTACCAATGGTTCGAACAGATGTCGGGCAGCGTACCAGAGTGGTGTTCGTCCGAATTTATCAGCAATATTGGGGTTGACGTCCTCCCGTTTCAACAGTAGCTCGATTACTCCATCGTATCCGCTCTCAGCAGCCCATGAGAGTGGCGTCCGGCCAACATTATTTGCCACAGCAAGATGGACGTCTTCCCGTCCCGACAAAAGTTCCACTACTCTCGCACGCCCCATCTTTGCAGCCCACGAGAGCGGTGTTGTGCCTTCATTTTGTGCGATATTGGGGTCGACATCTTCCCTTCTCAACAGTAGTTTCACTACTGCATAACACCAAAGCTGAACAGCCATGAAAAGCGGTGTTTGACCACGATAGTCTGCGATATTGGGGTTGACGTCCTCCCGTTCCAACAGTAGCTTTACCAATGACTCGAACCGATGTTGGGCAGCGTACCAGAGCGGGGTTCGTCCCAATTTATCAGTAATATTGGGGTTGACGTCCTCCCGTTGCAACAGTAGCTCCATTACTCTATCGCACCCGCTCTCAGCAGCCCATGAGAGTGGCGTTCGGCCAGCATTATCTGCCACGGCGGGGTGGACATCTTCCCGTCCCAACAAAAGTTCTACTACTCTCCCACGCCCCATCTTTGCAGCCCACGAGAGCGGCGTTCCAGTACAGCCCCCCTTCCTATCTGGCCTGATGGCTTTCAGTCCCAGCAGTAGCTTCACTATTCTATCATGCCCCTCCTCGGCAGCCCACGAGAGCGGTGTTCGACCGTAATGATCCAACTTATTTGGAGTATTGTCTTCCAGTCCCAGCAGTAGCTTTACTACTCCAACATGTCCTCCACTGGCAGCCCACGAGAGTGGTGTTCGACCGCAAGTGTCCACCATTTTTGGATTGATGTCCGTACGCCGCAGAAGTAGCTCGACTACCCTATCATTCCCCTCCTTGGCAGCCCACAAGAGCGGCATCCCAGCGCAATTGCCCGCCATATTGGTGTTGGTGCTTTCCTCCATTCCAACCATAGCTTCCACACTGAGAGGACGAAATGGGACCTAGAAACACTAGAGAAAGGACTGCGGAGTCTCACCGGGTCAGAGGAAAGGTAGACAATCAACGCCTGAGGGTAAAAAATAAAATAAAAACCAACTACCTGCAGGATTAGTGATCGTGGACCTTTGATCCTTTCCACAGATGGAAGCAGAAGAAGATAAAAGGAGGAATAGAGAAGGTATTCGGTTGCTGTGGAACTATATTCTTGAGGGTGTCCGTCGTTGCTGTGGTCTTCACTTTCAAAGAGGTGTGATTAATGAAGCCAGGAAGGGAGGCGAGAGAGGCCTATATAAGTTTTCAGGACAGGTGTTCTTAACACCTAAGCGGAGAGGAATGTGGAAGATGGACGCGCTAATCCTAAGTGAGTGCTTTTGGGCACTGGCGAGGGAAAAAGTGGTGTAATGATTTCTGCTTTTTTTTGTCCTCTTTTTAGTTATTATCGAGATTTTGCACTGGCTGCACGCACTCCGCGGGAGCGAATTGTAAATCAAGTGCAAGATGGAAAAAGAGCGAGGTTTTGCAGCTGTTGCCTCCCGCACTTCAATTTCTTAGCAAACTTCAATTTCTTAGCAAGCATGATTATTCTCCATCATAGTGAGAGATTGTTCGGTGTATTCTTATTTATTTATTTTATATTTATTTTAAACACTTTTTCCATTTCGGGATTTTGACTATCTAGGGTACTACATTGTTCGGTGTGTTTGAGTAGGGTTTTGGTTACGACATTGAAATCCTCAAATCATATCATTTGTTTACCCTCCAAAGTCAAAGCGAAGTGTGTGCAGAAGGCTGCACTCCAGGAGTGCGTGCGAGCCCCCGCACTTCCTGTCTGCACTCCAGTAACCCTTACCCACGTTGTTACTGTGGCAACTGGAGTGCGTTCGGCCGTGCAAAATCTCGATATTGTCGTACTTATGTTCTCACCATGTTTCAGCGGAATTATATTATTAAAGAGGCAATTTACCAAGCATAATAGTATGTCATGTTAGGGCATAGACCGGGTGTACCCCCTCAGCGATGCGACACCCAAAGATTTGTTAGCAATTTGGTTTGGTGCGTATGATACTAAAATTTGGTGTCGAGCCACGCCAAGACTCGTTGCGGGCATCGCCTCGCTGAGGGCACACCTAGTATAGGTTTCCGGCATTGCGCGATAGTGCCTATTTATTCCTATTGTGCTCAACAGTATTTACCATCCCTTTTCAAAAATGATATAATTACATCATAAGGGCTCTATCTCCCCTTGACCGTTCCCTGGCCCATCAGCATGGATGATGGGGCTTATCTGGCCGTTGAAACCTGGCCCCTACGTAATTACTACAACTTGCCTGCCCGGCTGCTGAGAAGGAGCTAGTTTAACCGAATAAGAATGCATTCTCACCATATCCCGCCGTACCATGTTTGAGTAACCTGTATTAGAGGGATCGAGCAGCAGGGCGAGACCCCTGCCAACTCTGCCAAGAGTCCACAATGAGCAGGCATGTGAGGAAAGCAAGAGAAGCGGAAAAGTAAGGGGGTGTTTGGCGCGCCATGATTCTGATTTGAAATCACGATTTGACTTGAAATCATGATTTGAAATCAGGTGGTGTTTGGCGCGCCCATTTTGAAATCTGATTGGATACGTGATTCTGATTTGAAATTTTTGTACATGATTTGGGGTTATATTATATCATAATATCTTAAGCACTAGGTTAGGGTAAAATAAGATATATTTGATGATTATTATGAGACACTGTTTCTTAACGTAGTGTTCATAAAATTGACTAAGTACAATTGAGCCTTTGGAAGATCTGAAGCTCGATTCATAGGCATTTTTTTATATGTAATGAATCCTATAAGCTTAATAACTCATCTGTATATTGTTGGCCAGGACTAGGAGCAATTCCTTGGAAAAATCTCTCCTTATTAGTCTCTATCACCTATTTGACAACTGCCATTGTGGCAAATGTTGATGCCCTTGTAGCTGAGGATATTATTTCCAATAATGCAGGCAGTGAGAGTGAGTTCTCCAGAGGACCTTTTTTCAAAATAGTCCTGCTAGTGCTTTATCTAAATTAGTAGCATAAAGTTAGTACCATAAAGAAACCTTGCTTTCAATAGGTACAATGAATAAAAAATATCAAATATCTAACATCTTGGAAGGATCTTTCAGCTCGAAAAAATAATATAGTATGATAGGATCATACTTGATTCGACTGCCAGTGGTAACGAGAGGGATATGAATGCTATTTATTATTGTTACTTGTATTATGAAAGGTATATTAAATAGAAATAATTTATGCATAGGTATGAACAAAGAGGTATGAATGTTTAAGAGAATCTACAATTGGGTTTGCTATACAACTTTAATTATATCCTTTACAGATTCTATTTTATTTGTTAAATACATTGTTAAAAATTATTTAGTATTAGGTTATAAAAGTAAAAAATATTAGTTGGGATCATAATCAAATCACAGAGTGTTTGGCGCGTCCCAATCTCAAATCACAATTTTGTGTCAGTCTGATTTAGGTTCTGAAAATCTGATTTGAAAACGCCAAGACCTGATCTCAAATCAGAATCAGGGACCCACCAAACACCCCCTAAGGTTCCAGCAAGTAAGTGAAGGGATGATAACGCGCTTGTAAATAGTCAGTTAGTTCAGATGCCAAGATAAATGTAAACCTTATCGCGAATCATAACCTAGGAAAACCCAACAATAATGCTTGCGGACGAATTCTCAAGATCCGATACTTGAAATCTGCCTCCTTTTGTTAGGCATATGAGAAAAGCATAGCTTTTCCACCTATTTTTGTGTACCCTGGGGTTACCCTACCTTCACCCTGTGAAGCTAACACCCCCCTCTGGCCCCGGCGTTGGGACGGCGCAACAACACCTGACGGCGTCACAGTTGCGTCCCAACACCAGAGGACACTAGCATTGGAACCTATCTCATAACAGCGTATAGGTCGCGGCCGTCCGTCCGACCGGATGCTGTCCGCAGGATATATGGGAGGGGACCTTTGGCGAGCTTATGCAAGTGTTCCGGGCGAAATCGGTCGACGTCGCATAGAGTTACAGACATAGCGGTATGGCACAGGAAACTATGTCACTAAAGTAACGGGACGTTTTCGTCGTGTCTACTCTAAAATGAAATAAGAGTATGACCACACCCACACCAATGGTATAGTACCATATAGGATCATTCGGTAAGGAAAGACTATGAGGGAATTGTACCATTGGTACGATCCCGACTGAGAGTCTGACTGAAGCCTAAGCGCAGGAAGCAAGAGTGATATCTGCTACTGCGATAGGTCCGATTACGAAGTTGGCCACTTCGTTCGTCCGATGATGAGGACACTGTCTAGCATGCAGACAAGTTTCAGTTCCTCCTGACGGAAGAAGGATTGTGAACTCTGACTGGAACGTGGTGCCACACCAGAGAAATCAAGAGCTCTCCAGTCCGGAAGTCAATGGTGGGGCGATATTATTCAGGGTCAAAAGGTGTTCGCACTATAGGAAATGTTCGCAATGGTTAGCAGGTACTTACTTAGTATGGTAGTTGCTTGTAGGCCGCACACTCTATCGACGCGGGATATAAATATCGAAGTGCCTCCTGAGCTTTACTGAAATCATCACGCTACGGAGAAGAGACCTTATCAATATAATAAGTTATTTATCAGAAAAATCTTTATCATTATTCTACGCACGTTTATGTTGAGCCTTCCTAGACACATCTCCGTCTACGATAAAGTACCCTGGTCTTACCTATCTCGCTTGTTCTTAGAGATCTGGTACCACCTAACACCTTTCTCGCAGCCTCCAGGATGACTTCTTCAAATTCTGAAGAACAGCTTCCTGAAGTTTGTCTGTAAAATTTTCTCTGCACTCATATAAATTCGTTTTACCTATTTTCTCCCTGTCTAACAAACTAACCTTTCCTCTCTTATTCTAGTGGCCTATTTTAAGTACTATTTACATCTTGGCAGTGGTTTTTATCTTGTTCTTATCCTTGCGCTCCACCACTGGAAAGCAGGGATGAGGAAAACCCCTACATCTTTTGCCCCCGAGTGCTATGTGAAACACATCCCTTGAGAGTCTAAACTAATTTAGGTCCTGTTGCTCTGGTTACCGGTGGAGGTGGAAGGAGGACGTATTCTGCTCGATCCCTCTATTAGTTAAATTGCATGCATCGTCCTCAAGTAGCATCTACGGGTTACCATACTAGGGTGTGAGCAAAAGTCTGTCGAAGTCGACCGCAGCTGGTGTGTGTAATGCGGATTATGCAGCTGAATAGCCCATAGACGCTAATTTTTGGTGAAGGATTCAATGACGCCAAAATCTCTGCCCTGCGGAATAGGATTACAGGGATGGGGGTGGTTTAAGATAAATTGGCTGGGAAGAACCCTGAGCTGATGCAAGGGTGAAGTGAAAATGCCGGAAAACTAGCACAAACACAGGTACTCTTGGCCCGCGTTTACCATTTCCATAATAAGAGAGCCTACTCTAAAACTGCATGAACTCTAGGATAAACTCAAACGCCGGACATTGATATCTCAAGTGTAGCAAGCTACTGCCGACCAAGTTCCCCCACTGTGGAATTTGAATACAAGGAGGGACAGGAGGAGCGGAAGGGGGGTGGAAGAGGGTGTGGTTGTGATGAGAATGCAAATGGGGTGAAGGGACGAGAGGAAGCACTCATAATGCGTAGAATTAGGAGAGCTACCTGTTAGTTGACGGCTTGGTGTAAAGTTACGAACAATGATTTCAAAATGACTAGCACCAAACAGTCCAAAATTTTGAAAAACACTGCGGAGAAAAAAACGTAAAAGTACCAAGATTGCGAACCATAGTTTGAAATTCTTTCTAAACCATGTTTGGAAATTTTATGTTAACGAAATAGTACAACGGTTACAATCTAGGGTTTGCCTTGTAAATACGGTTGGAACCTAAAGTATGTCGCACCAAACGGCCGCTGATTTATTGCTTTTGTTTATTCGACAGAGGTTTTAAGTAGTTAAATAGGCCAGAAACCCAACCAGGATAGCACGCCACTTACAAGAAGAAAGCGACGACAGCAGTACCGACAGCCAAGATAGTGAAGCTCCAAATAGAAGCCGAACCGGTAGAGGTTGGGCTGTTGCTTCTAAAGAGGAAATCGAAAAATAATATTGTGAAAACAAAAAAAAAGCAGCCACTCCGTGAATGATGCAAAGCTTTCAAGTTCCACAAGCAGAAGGAGGTAGAAAGAAACAAGGAGTGATTTCCACAAGAAACAAACCAGACCAATTGTGGGGCCCCTTAAAGCCTCTATGCTGTGACTGCTGGTTGGTTGACAGTTCCGTCTATTGCAGGCTCAAACCGCCAGAGGCGATGCTTCCACTGGGCAAGATCGAGAGGGGTGAAGACGATGTCAATTTCGCTCTCGTTCAGTGGTACACGATCGAAGAGTTTTGCGAAATTCAATTTTATAGCTTCGCTGACAGTGCCGGGTTCGGCTGGGGCCACGGCGGCGGGTTGAAGGGGGTCGACAGGAGCCACGGTGGCAGGTTGAAGGAGGTCGACAGGAGCCAAAGCGGCTGGTTCAGGGGGGGGGATGACCTGGGGAATGCGGGAGGTTTCGGAGAGGTTGAAGGGACCGATGTCAAAAAGGCCGGTGCGTATAGGGGTCACAGTGGGATTATTGGACTGAGAGCGGGTAGTGACCGCTGGGCGGGAACCTTCCCATTGCTCAATTAAAATTTCCCGATTTTCTTCATCAATCGAAAAAAGAAGCACGATGTTAACATTGCCCCACGAGTTGCAGAGCCACCAGTTTGCGGCCACTCGCAATTGACTGAGTGATTGCGATACACCGGTTTCCACGACGAGGGTCGGCCAATGTGCTCTTGTGGGGCGGGATGATTCTGGCCTGAAGGCGGAATCCGCCTCTTTTCTGCCCAAGTTTGCAACGTAGGTCGTCCCTCTCATATCAATCAGATCTTGGGCCAGTCCGGGCCGAATCCTCGCTACTTTCTCCTTAAACATTTCAGCAAATCGGCTCATCGCTTGCTCGTGGAGACCACCGATCGTCATGGGTTTGACTATCAAAGTTTTCGGCTCGTTGAGGTAGAAGAAGCGGAGGCTCTTGTAGCGGGTGTCCCTTAGTTGTTGAATTTTGTCGAGTTGTGACTCGGTTACCGATGAAAATATAAGGTACTGTCCACCACGCACCCCCAATCCATTCCTTTGCACCTTGATCGCTTCCACAAATGTGCGGTTATCAACAAACTTTCTATGCACTGCCCCGGCTAATCCCACGGTAAGATAATAGTGCATGTCGCGTGGTCCCCCAGGCGATGGAACTTGTAAGGAAAATTGGGAGATGGGGGGAGTTGGTGGGACACCAGGTTGGGAGGTGGAATGAGATAGGTGGAGGCCGATTTGTGAAGTGGCGGGAGATTGGTCAGTATCAACCTGCTGGTCAGACATGGCGGAAATTCTTTTGCAGACCTGGTAGTAGATATAGAAGGCGGTGATGTCCCTTGGAGGCTTTGAGTATCCAAGGTGGTTGGGGTGGTCGGCTGTGAAAGTGAGAAGGAGGAGTTGCTTGTTGGCCGATCGATTTATATGTTACAATTCGAGAGTTGATATTTTTCGGTAATACAACGTCACGTGCGATCGCGAATAACCGTAAACTTCCCTTTCCCCACCCTCAACAGCAGAACTTCTCCATCCACTAACGACCCCTCCTCCACTGTCGCCATCCCATTGGAAATCTTCTCATTTTTCAATCAATCATACATCCCGCCACCTTTGACAATATTCTCCACAGCACCCCTCGTCTTGACAGCTCCTTCCCGCCTGGCAAGCCTGGCGATCATCTCTCCAAAAACCCCTCCTCTAGGTACCTTGACGACCCGATCGCCCCACACCGAGAAGATTTCTGCTGCGGAAAATGCCGCTTCTCCTTCTACCGGAAAGAGCAAATTGTGTTACGAATCCCGCCTCCGAGGCCATCTGTACGCCGTGGACAAGGGTGACGGCTCCTTTTGCCAGAAGGCATCGAACGGTTCGGGATCCAGGGTTTGCAAAATGAGCCTGAGTGACCGTGGCAATTTCGAGGAGAGGGAGCAAAGTGAACATTCGGAGGTAATTTTGGACGGGGTATCAGGAAGAGTTGCGAAGAACTTGGGGTTGTTAGCTTAAGGGTTCCTTTCACTACCGCAAAGAGGGTGGATATACCTGGTAGAGCTCGAAGGGTGTAGTTAGATTCTCGTCGAGCCAGATGGCATTGCTGGCAGATTTGCCAAATTTCGCGCCAGACTCAGTGGTTAGGGGAGAAGATGTTAGACTGTAGGCTTCCGCGGCACTAGAGGCGTCTTCGCCAGGTATCTAGAAATTAAGTCGACCCCTGCTGTGATGTTCCCGCATTGATCGGTGCCCGCTATCTAGTCTATTGTAAGTACTCCCCAACCCCCCCATAAATTCAGACGTACCTGTAGACGGCAGTTGGCAGTTCGGTATAAGTGCCAAAAGTCAGAGGACCGCAGTAATTGGTAAGTGAACCCGGAAAAGTTAATTCCATTCCCAGAACTCATCCTGTCCTTAACGCTTTGCATTAAAATTAGTAATAGGAGGTACCACATGGGTGGGCATTTAACCAACCTGTCTCGAGCAAGCATACTACTGACTCGGATATGCCGACCCACCGTGGCGAGAAATTCCTCCAACCCCAGTCCATCTAACCACTCTGCATTGGTTCTCAACTCCCTCTTTCCAAAGTTTACCTCGTTATACCCTTTTGAAATCGCATACTCCCGGCCCCTCTCAAAGAATTTCTCAATCTGAGCCCATAAGCCGTCAAAGGATTCATCAAGTCTCCGTGATGCAATTGAGTCGCGCTCTACAACTCTGCCGGAAGGATCCCCAACAGAAGCTGTAGATTTACCAACCTTGATAAACTGTCAGTTTTGACCCTTGCGATATCGGGAAGAGTGTCTATACCAACGCTATAACGTGGTGGCGATGGAAATAAAAATGCAGTAGATTTATGAGTGGAAGCAGATGTCCGACGTGTAATGAGGGGGCAGTAGCATCAACCCCAGCATAGGCTACTATAGGACCTGATTCCACAAGCTTGTCGAGTTGGCCGGCAGAGCTATGAATCCCAAAGCAGATGTCAGAAACATTACTTCCCGAGAAACAAAAGCTAGCAGAGCTGCGCCCTAAGCGCATGAGCACCCTGAACGGGATTCCCATATAATGTTTCCCTAGGTAGCGAGCCTTAAGAACGGCAGGCAGCCATCAAGTATCGGCCATTCTTTGGCGGGCTATATTGCATGGCTTTAAACCATAGTTTAGGAAATTTCGTAAGGCAGTGATAATCTGGTTACGAAACTTCTTTACGGGAATGTAGGGTAAGTCGTTTAGCGCTCAGAATGCTTACCTACCCTGTCACCTCTGGACGAGACCTTGTTCCTCTAAATTCTTTACTAAAGATGAAGCGGATGAGTGGCTTGGTTGTATCAATCTCTCGAAAGAATATGGCAAGAGGGGATGCAGTATCTCTCTTCTTGCACCTCCTTAGCGCAGAATTCCCGACAATTCTCAAATTCCTAACAGCTAACAGAGACGAAGCTGGGTGGGGCCGCTTAAATTGTATGAATCCTCGATCTCTTTTCAAAGGCGCTCCCCAGGATCGTAGAGCGACCAAAGAGACTCTTGATCCTCGCTCCTGGTGAGTCTTGGTTGTTTGGAGTTGTGAACCGTTGGTGTAGCTTAGGTGTCGGGGGAGGCGGTATCTGAGTACAAGGCTGCAAGATTCACACCATAGAAAGAACAGAAAGAATGAACGGAGAGCGTCCTCGCGACTGCGCCCGCGCTTCCTAGTCCTCCTCGCCCAGGTGGATGTCTCCTTCTGATACTACAAACACCCGCGACAGCCACTTAATATATGTCAGTACACACCTGTACGGCAGGTCAAACGTACGCGAGGTGCAAATAGGAATTTTACTCCAACGAAAACTCACAGCGCAACACCCAAACCACAAAGGCCGGGTAACTATGCCCCAAATAAGCGAACTTTTAGAGTATGCAAATGAAGTGAGAAATTTGTGAGCTAAGAAATGGTACTACACATGGTATCATAACTTGAGAAAGTGAAACTATCTAAGTAGCTAAAAAAGTGAAATTCCCGGCAGCTGGCAACATTTTAGTCACTTTAAGAACTCAAATAAAGAATCCTTGTGCTATGTAGTTTAAAATTTCCTCCGCATAGAAAGGGATAAAAAACATATAAAAAATCTGCCCCTCGAGATAAATAAAAAAGAATGAAAATAGTAGCTTTTATTTGCTGAAAATCACAGGCCATCCCGATACTTACATATTCCAAAAGTATTGGGACACCTCAGCTCTAAGCTTCGCAGTGTCAGGTGAAAACCAAGGGGGTGTTTGGCACGCCATAATTATAATTTGAAATCATGATTTGACTTGAAATCATGATTTGAAATCAGGGGGTACTTGGTGTGCCCACTTTGAAATCTGATTGGATACTCGATTTGATTTGAAATTTATGTACATGATTTGGGGTTTTATTATATCATAATATCTTAAACACTTTGTTAGGGTAAAATAAGATAAATTGGATGATTATTATAAGACACTTTTTCTTAACATAGTGTTAATAAAATTGACTAAGTACATTTGAGCTTTTGGAAGATAGGAAGCTTGATCTATAGGGATTGTTTTATGTGTAATGAATTCAGCGAGCTTAATAGCTTATCCGTATATTGTTGGCCAGGTCCAGGGGCAGTTCCTTGGAAAAATCTCTTCTTATTAGTCTTGATTACATGTTTGATGACTGCCATTATCACAAGTGTTGATACACTCGCCACTGAGAATATTATTTTCAATTACATGTGAGAGTGAGTTCTACATAGGACCTTTTTTCAAAATAGTGCTGCTAGGCCTTTATTTAAATTAGTAGCTTGAAGTTAGTATATTAAATAAACCTTGCTTTCAATAGATACAAAGAATGAATAACTTGAATATCAAATATCGAAAGCCTTGGAAACAGCATTCAGCTGTTAAAAAATAGGGTAGTATGAAAGGATCGGTAACAGGAGCACTCTATAGGAAGACAGATCATCCTAAGATTGCGACCACACCAAAAACTCAAAGTAGAAGTAAGGATCAAAATAAAGATAAAATAAGTCAAAGTAGAATCAAGTGGTAAAACATAATATCGTTAAGCCTGAAAGATTCACTCAATAAGTTCTCTCGAAGATCATTGGTTATCAGAATAGGGTATCTGTAACAATCCTATTGTTGAGCAGGTATGCAACAGGCAACAACAGTCGTCTCCTGCGTAAGCGAGTCTCGCTTTTCTGCACCAAGGCGTAGGGAAATACTATCTCTTCAGATAGTACGGAACTGGCTTGCTTGTCTTGTGTGATCCGTCGAAGGATACTATCACTTCAGATAGTAAGATGGGTGGATCGTCGTGCTTGGTAGAACTATCGCAATAGTCCTATGTTCGAGCGGCCCGTCGAGACTATCACAATAGTCTCCGAGTTCTTTAGAGCGTAGGCTCTCGTGGAGGAGGAGTGTATGTAAAGAGAGTAAAGCGTAATTGTATTGCAATATCTTGAGTATAGAAAAGTACTTAGATGGTTGCGTGAAGATCCTATCTCTTGGTTGGTTTTTCTTTTTTTTTTTTTTTTTTGTATTCATGCGTTCATTGTTTTTAGGTACAAAAAGCCTCATGCAGCGCTAGCTATGGAGAGAACAAAACCTATAAATCAAAAACATAAACAAAAGAAAGTTACGGCACCAGTAAATATCCACTAACACGCAGGGTTCTTCTTCGCCAGGCCATTGGCCACATATAACATGGAAAGTACAAACTAACAATTTAGTCGTTTCAAAAAGGAAAGCCTATATAAAAAGAAGGAAAGAAAACTACGGCGACCCTATACCTCAGCCAACGAAAAAACACAGAAGACCGGGGGGGCACCCTGGGAGGGGAGAGAGAGAACGGGGGGAGGAGGGGGGGGTGGTGGGTGGGAACATCGTGGGGGGAAATCCCGTGGAGGTGACACCTATGAAGGTGGCGAGCCTTTTTAGCAGTGGGAGGGATGACCAAAGTGGGGCTTCGGGACCGACATCAGTGACGCGGTGGAGGAGGCGCGACCTGCTGTGTTGTCTCGAGGGGCAGGAGAGGATGGCGTGTTCGAAGGTTTCAGGCACCAAGCCACAGCGGGGGCAGGAGGTGTGGGCGTCGGGGGACCTCCAGGTCGGGTGGGCGGCCAGATAGCTTTTTCCGGCTCTCATCTGGTGGATTCTCCCGGCGACGGACCTGCCTAAGCCCATGAAGGGCCTCGGAGACAGGGCGGGAGGATGCAGGTAGTACCCCAGGGTCAGGAAAAGGGAGGCCCACTCCACGAGAAGTGTCTCTCTTACCCGCTTCTTCAGGGCGGAATAGGTGTTGTCCATCAGGGACTGGGGCGGGAGGGTTGGGGTCGGGCAGACAAGGTGTGAATTGATCATGGGCACTCTAGACAGCCCGGTGGTGAAAGGTATCGTTCGGTGGGCCACCCCGTCCACCAGCAGGTGGTTCCTCATTGGGGGGACAGGGCGGGGCGTTTTCCAGTGTAGGGGGAGGTAGACGGACGATCGGCCTCTGGTTATGGCCCGCGAGGAGTCAGGCGCCCGGTACACCGAGAGCAAAGGGAAGAAGAGTTGAAGGCGGGCCGTTGCCGGGTTCACACTAGGGGGGGAGCAGACAACCCTGAGCGCCGCCAGCCTTTGTCGGTGAGCGATCAGGAGGGAGACGGGTGGGAGGCATGACTCCACCGAAAGTATTCCGGTAGGCGTAGCCGAGATGCAGTTTGTGGTCCACCTCTGGACCTTGCGCCAAAATGTATCGAGGTGGGTTGTTGTGCCCACGCTAGGTGTAAACAGGTCCGCGCCGTAGAGTAAGATAGGGGCAATCAATGCTGTCGCCAACCTGTGGCATAGGTAGGGGGGGAGGCCCGCTCCAGGCGGACTGAGGCGACGAATGAGGGCGAACGCACCCTGGGCAAGGGCCAAGCGAGGCGAGAAGTGTGCAGCGGGGTCAAGGGCCGGAGTGAACCAGTGCCCGAGCCATCGACCGGAGTTGCTAGGGTGAAACATTTCCCCTTTAATTTGTATTGGTGAGACACACTTCGGTGAGTGCCTCTGGCTGGGGGTCCTCCAGTGTATCAGCTCCGTTTTTGCGACCGAAAAGGAGACGCCCAGGCGGGACGCCTCTCTTTCAAGCCTCTCGAAGAGTTCCTGGAGCCGGCGGATGTTGCCACGGTAGGAGAGGGAGGCTACTGTGAGGGCGAAGTCTTCCACATACGAGATCATCAGGCCCCGAGGGATCCTGAAGTGCAGTGGGGCCACGTAGAGAAGAAAGAGGAGTGGGGAGATTGGTGAGCCTTGGGGGGCGCCGACGTTGACGGGGGCTGGGGTTCCTGGGGCCCCTTGGAAGATTAGGGTGAAGCTTCGTTCCCCTAGGAAAGACGCAACCCAGGAGACCAGGTTGGGGGGTATCCCGCCTTCCCTCAGGATTCGGGCTAAAGTGTTGTTGTCGACGTTGTCGAACCCTGCTTTTATATCCAGAAACAGGGAGGAGACCTTGAGACGGGGTCTCTGCAGGGTCTTGACGTCATTGGTGAGGGTGAGGCACGCATCATAGGTGCTGTGCCCAGGGAGCGAACCGTATTGGTTTGGGTGCAACAGCCCTCTAAGCCGGGCTGCCGTGAGTAGGCGGGCGGCTATAATCCTTTCGAGGATCTTTGAGAACTTGCGGATCAGGACGATTATCCTGAAAGAGGAGGGTGATTCGTAGGAAGGCTTCCCCGGCTTATCAAGTACCACGCCGTTTGAGCTTTTTAGCGATCCGGGGTGATACCCCAGGATGACCAGTGGGGCAAGTATTTGGAGGAGGATTGACGGATTGATTTTGTTGACCTGTTTCCAGGTAGAGTAGGGTATTCGGTCTGGGCCCAGGGCCGAAGTCGGGGAACACTTGGAGAGAGCCGTAGCTATCTCTTCCGTCGTCAGGGGTGGTACCGAGTTGTGTGGCCTAAGCCTAGGCGGTGGGGAGATGGGTTCCTTTGGGGGGAAGAAGTGTTCCAGAAGGACATTGTGCATTTGTAGTGGGGTCTCGAGCCCTGGGAGGGAGGGGAAGCGAGGCTGGGCACGCCCATATGCGAACCTCTTAGCCGTCCAAAGGCTCTGGGGGGTAGCTGTCAGCAGAAAGGAGGACCAGTGTTTGTTCTTGGCGGCCTTGATTGGCTTGAAATACCCCGCCTTGGAGGTGCCGGCAACTTCCCGCATGTGTGAGGTGTCGAGTTTTTTTGCCACTCTAGCGGCCTTGTGATATTCACGACGGAGGATAGTCAGGTGGGGGGTCCACCACGGTTTGGAGTGATGGGAAGGTCTGGACACTGGCGTGTGTTCCTTGAGGAGAGCCACTAGACGGTTCAGCGATTCTGACATCCACTCGTCTAGTTTTGGGGGGGTGGGGCATGATGGCGCGGCCGGGACCTTGAAGCCCTTGATGATTGGGTCAAAGGTTTCCCAGTCCGTGTCTGCCCATCGCGGGCGCGGAGGTTTCTGGTTCAGGGAGGGTGCGGGGAGAGTGATTGTTATTGGTATGTGGTCGGAACCCGTTGAGGGGAGGGAGGCTTCCCAGCTTTTGACCAGCGCGAGGAGAGGAGAGTTTGCAAAGGCGAGATCTATAACCGAGGGGCGAGCTTTGCCCACCAGGGGGAATCTCGTTTACTCACCTGGAGGATAGAGGAGGACGAAGCCGGATTCTGCCGCCTTCTCGAAGTAGGGAGTTGAGGACGAGATCTCCCTCGGCGAGAAATGCCATAGAGGGTCCAAGAGGGGGTTGTGGATGTTGAGGTCTCCCACAACTAGGAGGGGGAACCCAAGATCGGGGAAAAGAACATCTAGTGGGACGGAGTAAATCCTGTGGTCAACAGTGTTGGTGGAGTAGGCATTAATAATCCTGAAGGAGTGGAAGGCGGTACCAAAAAGCGGCTCATTGGAGGAGATGTCGAGGGCGAAAACATCATCCACCCCCTGAAACCTGGGGAGCACCGTGTAGTTGGAAAGAAAAGACTTATGAACATAGGTGGCCACGCGTGGCTTCCTAACCGGGGGAAAGAAGGACTTGAAACCATTGAAGGAGGGAAGGTGAGCCTTGTTGACAGGTGGATCCTGCAAAAGGACTATTAAAGGGTAGGTGGTCGCTTCTTTACACAACTCAAACAGTGAAACAAAAACATTCCAGCTCCCAAGGCAGTTATGTTGTATGATGGAAAGAAACGCGGGGGCCAGGGCCGGCCCTTGACCCAGGGGAGGAGGCATGGGTTGATTATTCATTTCCGGAATGAACCCGACGCGTGAAAGCGGCAGGGGAAGGGCTTGCTTCCTCCAGGGGGAGAAGACCACCCAAACCGTGAGTAGTGCCAAGACGCGTGGAGGGTCCAGCTGGGAGAGGTTGCCTAGGGGTTACGAGGTCCACCTCAAGGGGACCTGACCAGGACGGGGGAGTAGTGGGTGCTGGGCCGCCATCGACTGCCAAATCCATGGGGTCCTGACCAGTTGGGACGGGGGCTGGAGAGCCCGTTCTGGAGGGGACAGGTGGGGGAGGTCGAGCCGGACATTCCCTGAATGTGGCAGTGTGGTCACTACCACAGTTGCAGCAATGGGGGGGCAAGGTCGGACAACAGGATGGGACTGGCTTATTGTTCCCGCTCCTGAGGCAGGTGGGATTCTGACATCTGTGAGCCGCGCGAGTATGATGAAGCGCACAAATGGGACACGTGGGGTGGGTGGCGGGGCATCGTTAATGGGCGTGTCGGTATCTCCAGCAGTTCTTACACTGGGAGGTTCTGGAGGAGGAGAAGACAAGTTTGAACTTGCGTTTCTGTGAGAGGATGACGACTCCTGCTGTGAGGGCCGAAACGTTCTGGGCGTCGACAGTGACAACCACCGAAGTGGCCTGCTTGGTTGCCCTAGAATCTCGGCTAGGGTTAAGGTACCTGGCTGAGAGAATCTTGGTCGCTTTGTCGTTGAGGATTGCTTGCCAGATATATGGCAAGAGTTCCTCTTCATCTGGAGGGAGGAAATGTAGTCGGAGGCCGTGAATGGCGAGTTGAACAGCTGTAGGGGCGAGGACAAGGGTACACCAAGGGTTTTCCCCTACCGGGAAAGACTGGTTAAGGGCCCTGGTGAGGGAGTCGAAGTATGGGGCGTACGAGGCGGCGGGGGTGGCCGTGTCGGTGACGGTTAGGGAGACCGAGCCTCGAGGGTTGACAGTAGCAGAGAAACCCAAGGGGAGGAGGCAGTTGGACTTGCGGAGGATGCGAGCAGCGATGTCAGGAAAGGTAGCGGCAATGGTGAGAGCGTCTGGGTGAGGGGAAGGGGACTGGCGAGGAGCAAAGAAGCGTCGTTGGGCACCTGGGAGGGAGGGAGGCCCCTTTTTAACGGGAGGGGCCACCGCACTCGGAACAAGTTGGGGGGAAGGAGGCTTCCCAGCTTTGCCTTTGCCCTTGCCCCCCGAGCCTGAGCCGGAGGCAGCTTGCGCGTAAGAGGGGGAGGGGCGGACGTTAGGGTGGAGGTGGCCTGGGGTGAAGGAGGACACGTCGTATGCCCCTCTCCGGAATTCCCCGGCTTCGTATGAGGGTGGGTAGACCCAGGCGTACTTTTCAGGGTCGCCGAACGCCTTGCCAAGTCTCATATTGTAAAATCGTATGAGGTATTTAGGGTCATCAGCCGTGGCTGAGGGAGGTGTGGGTGGTGCACAGGCCCTATTTTTGCCCTTCTTCAAAGGGGGGGGGCCGGAGGTTGGATGGGGTTGGGGTGCTTTTTGTGGAGGGGGGCTAGTGCCAGGGTGGCAGGGATGGGGGCTGACACTTGATGTGACAGGTCACGTATGGATGCTTGGAGATCAGCGATAACGGGAGCGTTTTGTTGTTCTTGGGTGTGGGAGAGGTTGGTGAGTTGAGAGGAGATGTCATGGAGCTCCTCTCTGAGGTTCTCGTTTTCCTCGGAGATGGTTGCGACCAGCTGGGTTACCCCTCTCAGCTCATGTGAGACAGTCACCAGGCCCTGGACGAGCTGGGAGAGGAGAACAAGGGTGATGGACTCGATGGGGAGGGTGCCGGCCTGCGCATCTGGGCTGAGGTCTGGGAAATCATGGTTGCTGAGCCTGAGAGCGCTCCTCGCCTGAGCGAGTTGCCTCATCATGAACTCAATGGGGTGATCGGTCGAGGGTGTTCCTGAACGCGACGGGAGGGGGGAGTTGAGGGCCGAGAGCCTACCGAAGGCCTCGTTCCCTGAGGGGAGATTATGGCAGTTCGCCATAGCTGCCAGCAGGCGAGGAAAGGTGGGCGAGGGGTTTGGTCCGGACGCAAAGCGGGGTAGAGTTGAGATTGTATGTGAAATGTAGGGGGGAGGAAGAAGTTTGCGAGAAGCGTGCCCTATCTCTTGGTCGGTTATTTCTTTTTTTCTTTTTTTTTTTAAATCATGTATTTATTGTTAAGGTACAAGAACTCACGTGCATCGTGAGATATGGCGTAAAGAAAACCTTAATTCTAACAACCGCCCACTTCACCTCTTCATGGGAAAAATCAACCACCCCGAATCCATAGGAAAAATCCCCCTCGCCTAGCACCTAAGACAATAATACCTCAGACACGTAAGGAAACAATTCATAGAAACATACAGGAGAGAGACCCAAACCCTTCAGCAGGCTCCCCTAAAACAAAAGAAAGGATTGGCTCGTGAAGGCCCGATAGGACCCGGGGGGGAGGATGTGTGATCGCCGTTACGAGAGAAAACCACTGAACTTGTAGGCCAACATTGTAACCATAAACATACGGTCGCGCCGGCAATTACATCGATCCAAGGCATTGGACATCAGGCAGGGAGATAGTGCAATAGCACGACTGGGCGTAACCGAGGAGTGGACGAACGATCCGGGAGGATGAGGAGGCAGTAAGGTGCCAGCTGCAGTAGCAGTAACGCTGCAAGCGGACAGAACCGGAAGGTGGGAGAAGGAAGGATCGCGAACAGGCTAGCCACAACCGACAAACGGGCCATAGCAAGGGCTTTTGGGACGACGACAAAACTGAGGCGAGACCGAGATGTTACTAACCGAGGCTTTCCCCATCAGAGGTACAAGCCCAGCAAGCCGAGGCCTACTTCAACCGAGAGTCCGACACCGTAACGGCGACCGTGAACGAAGCGAGAAGCTGTCCGACCGTGCAAAATGCTAAGCGAGGTGCAAAGCAAGTGCGGGGTAAGGGGGAGAACCGAACATCATGAGCAAATCAACGACGAACGGGAACGAGAACCCCAAGGAGGGGAGGCCGACAGGCCTCAGAAGAGGAGGAAAGGTGGCTTGACATCAACTCCTAGGCGGTGGCCATCGTGGGAGGAGAGAGGTGGGTGGGGAAATGTGACGATAATTTCTCGTGGTGTTGAGATTTCAATCGCCGGAGGTGGAGAGGAGATGGTTCATGCCTATCTCTTGGTCGTTTTGCTTTTTTTTTTTTTGTAATCATGCGTGATTTGTTTTAAGGTACAAACAGCCTCATGCAGCGCTAGCTATGGAGAGAAAAAAACCTATAAGCCAAACGTCTTCCCGCCCGCTTCACCTGGTCATAGGAAAAATCAAACCCCCCGAGACCATAGAAGAAACTTCCCCCGCCTAGCACCTAAGACTCGCACCTCAGACACGTAGGGAAACAACTCATAGAAACGTACAGGAGAGAGACC
>Ga0307517_10001139_pt1 | contig 44890 bp, 34 predicted proteins | sample 23_EM_MG_FD_194515 | JGI IMG/M metagenome (GOLD analysis project Ga0307517, IMG submission 194515) | Populus trichocarpa ectomycorrhiza microbial communities from riparian zone in the Pacific Northwest, United States - 23_EM | ecosystem: Host-associated > Plants > Roots > Unclassified | place...
CTAGATAGATAGCTAGATAGCTAGATAGCTAGATAACTAGATAGATAGCTAGATAACTAGATAGATAGCTAGATAGCTAGATAGCTAGATAACTAGATAGATAGCTAGATAGCTAGATAGCTAGATAACTAGATAGATAGCTAGATAGCTAGATAGCTAGATAACTAGATAGATAGCTAGATAACTAGATAGATAGCTAGATAGCTAGATAGCTAGATAACTAGATAGATAGCTAGATAGCTAGATAGCTAGATAGATAGCTAGATACCGAGATAACTAGATGGATAGCTAGAAAGCTAGATAACTAGATAATTGCTGTCACAATTTTCATAATCATAATTATTTTTACTCCCATCGGCTACAGTCCTCTGTGCATTAAACACATCAAATCTTTGATATTTCACTTAATTCTGACACACCTTCCGGCACCTTTATAGCAACCGTATCCCGAATACACAATGAGAATACCCAAGTAATTAACCAACTAGCGCTAAAGACGGGAGTATATTAAAGCTACAAATCGTGCTCACAGCCTTCCAGCGATCACGACACAAGTCCCTGCCTTTCCACCTATGTCCCCTTTCTTTTCCACAAACTCCCATACTAACAAGCAAGTGGCGAAGAACTCTCACGGCTCACAGCCTTCACACATCCGACCGTGCATCTGACTCTTTTAGGGTTGCGTTCCTTCTGGCGCGGCGCCGATCCCGGTGCATATCCGAAGGCTTTGTCCGAACAATAAAAAGATAGAACGCATGTACTTGCGGTAGGCTGAGCATGCCCAACCGCATTGAGGGCTTCCGACACTCTGCCGTGTTGCTTTCGTCGCTTGGGCTCGCTCCGCTGCATCAGTCCAAAGTGCATCGCCGAAGCCTTTGTCAGAACGATAAAGAAACTCGTGGAGCACGATATGTGGTATGCGGTATGCGATATGCCGAGCATGCCGAGCAGCATCAAAGAATTCCAACATGAAATCTCCCGGGTTTTTGTGCGGTATTTGGTTAGAGGGTGGTATTGACAGTAGCGGTTTTCTTTGTTTTTTTACTTGTCTGATTTTGGGGTGTTGCGAAATGCACCATAAGTAATAGTTCTTGGACTAGGGGGTGAGCATAAGTACGGCGAACTTTGTTTCACCCACGCAAAAATTTACGTGTGTGTGACCATCCGGACAGCCAATCTTGGCACGATTTTGGAGGGGGAAACAAGTCTGGCGAACTCTTGGCATGAAACAACTGACTGAACCCGACCCATGACTGGCCGACTGGCCTACGAGCCAATCAGAGCAGGTTCGCCGCACTTACCCTTAACCCCCGGGACATTATTCACCGTCAGTCGATCATTGTGCTAGTGCCTTGAAGCGCACAGCGAACCACCGAAGCGCTGAAGGAAATGGCCATTTTGATTTTTACACTTCCCGTGTAAACACTCTAATCGGCTCCGATATAAATACATCTTCAAGTAGCTGGGAATCCCCAGTCCAGGCTTTATGTCAAATTAGGACTTAGCTAGGGGAGGAGATTCTGCGCAGAGGAGCTCTAAATCTCAGGGAAATCACCGGAGGTTTTGTATAGGCACCCATATCACAGAAAGTTTGGAAAACTACTGCTTTTAGGTGTTCACGCACACAGCCCCAATCTACATACCAACGCCCAAGATTTTTCAATATGTCCCTCTCCCGATTGTCGTTCATGTTACCACCACGCTACTTTGAGCCCATATTTCACATGACCGATATATCTGATTTTCCTTGCTGAGCGAGACTAAAGTGGGGACAGCCCGCCAAATTCCTCCTCCTTGGGCTCATGTCTAGAAAGCAGTGCCATGTATGCACGATCTATGTTAGACTTTGCCCGCAGTGGAAACCAATTGTCTCTGTACAGGAGTTGAGTTGATAGCTTTTGGTTCGCTTTCTATAATACGAGTGAGAAATACTTGGACTTTCTATCTTTTGTCTATCCTAGCATATATCTAAACAGCCCTGTCGACTAGTATAGTAAGTCATACTTCATCGGGGGGGGGGGGGGGAATTGTTGGAAAAAATAAATAAACGAGCAAGAAATTTGCAAAGAGGGTCTGCAACCGGAAAAGAGTAAAAGTGAATATAATAGAAATCCTAAGCCATACCGACACCGACTTATCTTAATAACCCCCCACCATGCGTTAACACCAAATTCTGATGGTAAAAAGGAACTCACAAATCCTAACTCGACGGCATAAGGAAATCCGAATGGAGGTTAGGATGGGTATATGATACATGCGCGTATTCCCATTGAACACGATTTCCTTGGGCCGAAGGGAGTATCATATCTGAGGTGAGCTTCTGCAGGGGCAAGTTTACCCCGGGAGACGTCAGTTACCGAGGGCGGCGCTTTGAAATGCGGGAAGAGGATGTGCGGGAATGAGAGGAGGGGGGCAATGACCGTAGCGGACGTGTTTGTGGGGTAGGTGTGGCCCTTGTGGAGGTGGCATGTAGTCTATTATAAGAGTTGTTGAAGTGGATAGGGAGGACGGTGACCTCTTGCGCCGGGGAGGTGCTGGGGGCGGTGCTGGGGGCGGTGGGCGCTAGAGGCTGGAGCAGTGCTGCCACTCCCGCACGGCCCTGCCAAACAGCCCGCGAGAGTGGTGTTCGGCCCTGGCTATCGGCCCTGTTAGGGTTGACGTCGTCCCGTTCGAGTAGTAGTTTCACAACTCCCTCGTGCCCATTGGAAGCAGCGCAACAGAGTGCTGTTTGCCCATATTGGCCTGGCTTGTCGGGATTGACGTCGCCCCGTTCGAGTAGTAGTTTCACCACTCCCTCGTGCCCATCAGAAGCAGCCCAATGGAGTGGTGTTTGGCCCTGGATATCAGGTCTGTCGGGATTGACGTCGCCCCGTTCGAGTAGTAGTTTCACTACTCCCTCGTGCACACCGAAAGCAGCGCAATGGAGTGGTGTTTTCTCAAATTGGCCTGGCTTGTCGGGATTGACGTCGTCCCGTTCAAGTAGTAGTTTCACTACTCCCTCGTGCCCACCGAAAGCAGCGCAATGGAGTGGCGTTTGCCCATATCGGCCCGGCTTTTCGGGATTGACGTCGCCCCGTTTGAGCAATATTTTCACCACTCCCTCGTGCCCTCCCTCAGCAGCATACCAGAGTGCTGTTTGCCCATATTGGCCTGGCTTGTCGGGACTGACATCGACCCGTTCGAGTAGTAATTTCATTACTCCCTCGTGCCCACCGAAAGCAGCGCAATGGAGTGGTGTTTTCTCAAATTGGCCTGGCTTGTCGGGATTGACGTCGTCCCGTTCAAGTAGTAGTTTCACTACTCCCTCGTGCCCACCGAAAGCAGCGCAATGGAGTGGTGTTTGCCCATATCGGCCCGGCTTTTCGGGATTGACGTCGCCCCGTTTGAGCAATATTTTCACCACTCCCTCGTGCCCTCTCTCAGCAGCATACCAGAGTGCTGTTCGCCCATATCGGCCTGGCTTGTCGGGACTGACATCGACCCGTTCGAGTAGTAGTTTCATTACTCCCTCGTGCCCACCGAAAGCAGCGCAATGGAGTGGTGTTTTCTCAAATTGGCCTGGCTTGTCGGGATTGACGTCGTCCCGTTCGAGTAGTAGTTTCACTACTCCTTCGTGCCCATTGGAAGCAGCAAACCAGAGTGCTGTTTCCCCATATCGGCCCGGCTTGTCGGGGTTGGCACAGTCCCGTCCGAGTAGTATTTTTACCACTCCCTCGTGCCCACTCAAGGCAGCCCACATGAGGGGTGCAAGACCATAACTGTCCTCTTGATTAATATCACAACCTTCCACCTCTACCAAACCAGCCACAATCTCGTCAATCCCAAAGACAGATGCACAGTGTAGACCGCTGAACAGGGTGGGTTTGCTGGAATAATAAAATCCCTTGGCTTTCATGAGGATTTTAGTGGATACGTGGTTGTTGTAGTCGTCAAATAACTTTCGTGCAAGTAGTTTCGCGCGGTCGGAAAGGTCCCTTTTTGCGTGGGTTCCCCAATATACAGAAGAATATTCAAGAAATGGTGGTATGCTGCGGAGATCTCGTATGCTTTGGAGACCGGGAGACAGAGTAATCGAGAGATCCTTGACCTGCTGCGAATTCAGATAGCTTAAGCAGGTTTCTGCAATTGTAGAGTGAGCGGTACCAAAGAGCTGGGGATGTGCCCGGAGGTATTCTTGAAGGGTAAAGTGAATTAACCGGACAATGGAAGCCTCTTTGTCTATGACAACAAGTCCTTGACAACAGGCTAGGAGTGTCCATATTGAAAGAATATTGTCGCTATTGAAGTTCGGTGACTCTATCTCAACCGCTAGGGCGTGAGACAATTCATCGGGCTTCAAGGGCCGCTCCGCGTAAGAGATCCACATCAAAGCCGCCATTCCAAGCCTCGCTTTCTCCCCACCCTGCCCCTTTATCCGATCGAGTGTTGCCCCATAAGCATCTCCCAGCCCCAAGCCATCGGTCATTACATTAAGCCTTTGCCGCCTGCGATGGATCGTGGGTTCTTGTAGGATCGCATCGATATTCATCGAGACGAGCAAGAATCTAGACAATTGTCTGTCAGTGGATAACTTGAGGTAGTTTCAGGTGTGCCATTAGTTCTACATACATTTCCGAAACGTCCTCGGGTATTTTCCTCAGAATGTCCGCCTCCAGACTACTGTCCATCGCGCCAGGGTTCGTGTCCTCCTTCAGCCTAGTACGGAGGTATCCGATAACATCACCCTTCTTAGGAGTGATAGCTATACTCGTTACTCGTCCAGAAAGGCGCTTCTGGATTTCGGCTTGAACGTGTTGTCTCCCCGTCATGAATATTCGAGTACCAGGAGACTTTTGGATAATTTGATCAAGCGAATCAAGGATCTTGATTCGACCTTCTGGCACACATTCATCCATAGCGTCGATGCATATGAATGTAAGCCTTTCGGAAGAGGTGGTTCGCAGCATCTTCACAATATCCGAAAGTTGTGGTCCCCGTCCACCAATGACCTTCTTCTGGTCTTCATAAGCTTGTGATATTTCCCTCGGCACCTCTTCCAGCCCCCCCAAAACCTGCTTAAGTATGGCGCCCAGCATACTCGTTGGTGATTGCTCCTTTCGGGCGGCGAAGTCAAAGTAAAAGCATGCCACGGCGACATTCTGCCCTCTGGCCTGATCGCACAACCTGTCTATCACTAACGAACTAAAATCACGGCTTGTCAGCACTTGTCCTTCCCTTTGTATTCCCCGAGCTTCACCCTTCTCACCTAATGTAAGTTTTGCCAACCCCTGGATCACCATAGCAAAACAAAGCTGCATTATCAGATTCACCCCTCCCAGTATTTGACTGCCAATTTCTAAATTCCTCAGCCTGTACGAGCCATTCCCCTACATTTTCGACTCGGCGGTCTCGAATGTCCTGGTGCCGTAGCCTGGGCTCTAGTGGCGATAGCCAGGCCAAGATTTGAGACCGGCCATCGGCAACGGTGCAATCGTTCCACACGTTATTATAAGAGTTGGTAGCATTGAAGGAGTTGATATGAGACATCTTCGCTATTCGGAAACTTGATGAAGATAGGAGATTGAGCTGGTTGGTTGATGGAATGGTTGGGGACTGAAGCAAGCGGGGTCATTTGTGGAACCTCAACCATACTTTGGAACCGTCCAATCAATATTCCCAAAATTTGTTCCCCCAACCCCCTTCATGTGCTTACTACTTCGATGTCAGGAAACGCCAGACCCTTCGCATCGCGTGTACAGTACTCACGCGGCCGGATTGAAATCAGAAGGGCTAATTTTGGACTAGTGCATGTTTAGTGATGGTCCACCATATACGGTATAAACTCGCCAAACTCGGTGGAAAATCCCTTCATACTTGTGGCACTGCACTCATGGCAACCTTGCTGCATAGCGAGTTTGGAAAACTTATACCATATGTGGTTAGCTCTCACCTGACAAGCACTAGTCCAAAACTAGGCCTTCTGATTTCAATCCGGCCGCGTGAGTACAGTACGATAGAGCATTATTCTTCCACTGAAATTGAGGAACCTCCTCGCGCGGCTGACGTGAAGCCGGCTGGCTTGGTACACATACACAAACACATCAAGCCGTATGAGTGGGTCAATCGAAAAATTAAATATCACCTAATCACATTAGTCCTTAGTGATCTCGACGCAAGGCGGAACGATCTTTGCCCTACCACGTACCGGTTCCATGGGGACTGGGGGCATCCTTTTGATATCCATTGTAATCGCCAAGCACAGCGCACCGCAGTCATGGCAATGCAAGTTACTACACTTACAATAATCCACCACATGTTCCTGATGTTCAAGAAGCAAGTTTGCCAAAACCCATTGTTGTCCGACGACTAGTCCAAGTTGTAGTTCGGTGGGTCGTTGAATTCGACAGGTTGCCTCCCATCAGAACCTAGGAGAACTCAGTGCTTGTAGACTAACTAACAGGGACAGCGCTGTAGATCTCTACCGAGCAACTCTCAAATACCCGAGTACACTACTATATTTCCCTACCCCTCGAAACTGTTGGAGATTAACCACTTTAGGCTGCTCACCATATATTTTCCATTCCCACTGGATGGGAAACGCGACTACGCTTAGCTATAAGCCTAAAACGAACGGTGGTTTTACGAGTGTTCCACCACTATTAGCTTCCTACCACCTGACACCCTGACCCTGCATACCTGGTGCGACATCACCAAACACCGATCCACCGACAATGAAACACAAACACCAGCAAGAGCCGAACATCCATCCTCACCCTCGGTGACCGGCACTACCCGAGGCAGGTGGCATAACACTACCCTCGGCCACGATACTTCTACCTCGGATATGAACCGGCATAACGCAAAAGAAGGATGACTTAGGGACGGAAAGTGGGAGAGAAATCTGGCATGCTCAGGAAGTGTACTGGGAGGAAGGTTTTCACTTGATGTAGATATAAGACAGCCTGTTCTTCCCTTTGTTTGTTAGTTATCAGTTGATTATCGCATCTTTCTCTCACGGTTCTACGGCCATCTCTTGTCTTGTCAAAGTCATTCGTTATTGTATACGATCTCTTTATTCTTAGGTTGTTCTCTTATATCTTTTGTCTATCACCGTTATTCGTATCAATAAAAGCGTTCGCACCATTCGGTAACAAAGGATTAGATCCACTGCGCTCTACCGCCTATTAGTTGTTTAAAAGAAACAAGTAGGGTAACTATAATTAGTGCAGTGCCGTGTGCAAACAAAAAATTAACTCTGCTCCAGGCTGATCATAAACACTTCTACACTTGAGCGTTGTTATCTTTATGAAGGTAAATTCGCTATCGCCACCCATTCTTGCGGTGTTTTAGAGCTGCGTCACAGGCCGTCACTCGCATAAATTTAGAGTTCAAAATTGAAAATAATCGATGCGGAGGTAATGATCGGCGGGGAGGGTTTTAAGTAGCGGAGTGGAGTCGCTCGAGTCAAGACATAGACTTTTTATTAGTTAGTGAAGGAATCCATGCTTACTTTTACCGAATATGTAAAAAGGGGAGTTGTGAGGAAAGTTAAGGGCAGAACGGAAGACTTACACGAGGAGAGGACAAGAAGGAGGAAGCAACAAATAAGGAAAAATTTCTAACTTTATTGCTTGTGTGTCACTTCGCTTGTGTATACACCTGCTACTGCAGTCTCAGAGCGCAGGCACTTCTCATACCTAGTCCCGGTGTTTCCAATATTAGGACTCTGATTACATAACGTACCATACAGGTCCCTGGCATGAATGGACCGAACACCAGGGGGTTCCCTGTCGCCAAAAGTCCATTGCCAAGGACATTAAATCACCCCTGTAAACAGCCAAAGTAGTTAGCATAAAAATAAGAGAAAAGAGGATAATTGAGGGAAAAAAGGGGGGGAGGGGGGTATTTTCGCAGAACTTAGAGATTTAAAGACATCAAAGTAAATATATAATATATTGTCAAAAATTAAAAATAATAATAATAATAATAATAGATACAAAAAAATAATAATCTAAAGTTCACCAGCGAGTATGTCCTCCAGAGGCCGTGATAATGGCCTGTATTCTCTCCGGCATAGAATCCACAAAATGCAGTAGTTGTGATTCTGGAATTCCATGCCACTCCTCCCGTATTGCCTCTGCCATACCCCCTAACCCCATAGGCCGTGGATGCCTCTTGTTCAACCTATCCTTGAGCAGAAACCAGACATTCTCAATTGGGTTGAGATCTGGTGAGGCTGGCGGCCAGGTAAGCTTCGGGATACCATACTGTTCCCGTATCCGGCGAGTATGATGTGCCCGGTGGGCTGAGGCACCATCCTCCATCAGCCAGAGAGGATGAGCAGTATGCTCACTCTCCCGCTGCCAAAATGGCTGGAGTACTGGGATAAGGACATTGTCAACATAACTTTTGGCAGTTATGGTTCCCCAATTGTCCTTATCCCAAAGTATGGGGTCGCATTTCTTTCCTCCCAGAATGCCACCCCATACCATGATAGTATCCTGTTTGGCAAACTTGGGGAGGAGGCAATCATCATGATACTCCTCCCCCGGGCGCCGAGTCACCCAGGCCCGACTTGTATGACCAGAAAGCCATACATAGCATTCGTCGGTCCAGATGACTCGGCGCCAGTCATCCCGTGTCCAGTGCTGATGGGCTACAGCAAATGCTAACCGTAGCCCCCGTTTTCTTTCGTCGAGAAAGGGTTTTTTCCGTGCAACTCTGCGGGAATAGCCTTCCATTCGGAAGGCTTTCCGGAGTGTTCGGTCGCATGCTTGCACGCCGCAAGCTGCGGCCACTTCACGGAGTGGCATTCTTCGGTGCATCGCGCTCATGGTAGCTGTAGCTACTAGTCGGTGGCGGGTGGGGGTATCGAGGGAAAATGGACGTCCCTTGGGCTTTTTGGGGGTGGAAGGAGCATTACAGATGTCGAAAACAGTACTGATACTCAGTTTCTGTTCTTCGGCAATCTGTCGATAGCTCCAGTTGGCGGAAAATCGGAGGGTTTGGACAGCACATCGCTGTTTATAGGATACCCATTCACGCTTTGGGGCTTCCATGATGCTGTAGCTTCTGGTAAGTCATCATTTATGATATCTAATATTGGGGATAATTTACTCACTGGTAGAGGTGGTTTTCGCAGTTTGTTGGAATAGTTTCCCGATATTCAACAGTATTGATACTTGCGAGCATGCAGTGGCCAGGGGCAATCTTCTCTTTTTGACCCAATCTCCCCCTTTTTCATTATTTTTGTACTAACTACATTCACTATTTACAGGGGTGATTAAGTGTCCTTGGCAGAGGACATTTGGCCGCCGGGGACCCCCTGGTGTTCGGTCCATTCATGCCAGGGACTTGTACATTCAGTGTTCCCAACAGGCTAGACCAAGGCGGGCCACCCTGGCAGTTTGCCTAGGCAGATATAGGCTAAATTCGGTCTTCCTGCGAAAGCCTATCAGGCCTGATAGGTGCCTTTAGGCCCTCTAATTAGCAGGGAGGCACATCGCCTCAAGAGTATCTTGACTTCCCCCCTCCTTCAAATTCCACTCCCTTTATTTTAATTCATTAATCTACTATCTCTAGTATCTTTTAGTATTATTTTCTAATAAGCGAAATTGTTCTTGTATTTGTAATGTTATCTGGTTATTGAGAACCATATACGGTGAATTTTTCCCGTTGACACTACATGGCCGCTTCACTAAGAAGTGGGCAGACCTAATTTATCGCTGTATTGGCCTTACTGTACCAATAGCTTGGCCTACCTAGTCCATTGGTAATTGTGGGTCTGGGTTCGTATGCTAGCGGTACCGTCCTTGTCGCTGTGAGCAACTTGAAGAAGCCTTTCCAAAAAGCTGCCCAGGTCAATCTACATTGGAATCACTCCTCCTTGGAAAAATAATAATTACCGGTAGAGAATTCATGCCTGGGGTGGATAATATTACCGCAGGGCTCGCGGAGCCGTGGTCTGCCTAGGTCTCCCTTCATTTCAGCCAAAGTATTCTTGACCGTCCTCCAAATGATTGCCACCAAGGGAGTCTAAGTTGGCAACCGCCTCGACACCAAAGAAGCAATCGACTTCTTCGCTCGCGGTCTCATTAAAGCTCCCTTCAAAGAAGGAAATCCCTCTGAGCTCACTCCAGTCTTCCAACTCAGGAAGGAAGGCAAAATTGGTGGATGCCATGTTGCCGATTTTGCCGATCTAACATTTCTGCGTGCATGTAAAAATAAATGAATGAAAAGAAAAAAAGAAACAATGGTTTTCCCACGTAGGTAGGATGGATGCATTGTGCGAGAGAAATCGTAAAATTCGACCGCTGAATGGCGGACGACGTAGGGCAAAACGGCGAAAGGGTACCGCAGCAGGTAGCCAGGAAACGAAACGCCAAAAGTCATGGCCAACCAGAAGGCAGATCTCCAACTCACAACTTGGGGGAGTTCCTCCTCGTTCAACTGCTTGCTCATGCTCACGACACTCACGACACCCTAAGAGACTGTTTGGCTACAACGGCTCCGCTCCGTTCCCCCATACAAATGACCCTTTTCCTTCCGTTTCAAAACGGAGAGAAGATCATTTTCACAGCAGAAACGATCACCCAACGGAACGGAACCGTCGTAGCCAAACAGGCTCTTACTAACTAAATAACTAATTAACTAGCGCTAAAGACAGGAGTATATTTGAACCTCAAATCGTCCTCCCTGCCCTCCAGCGATCGTGACACAAGTCCCTGCCTTTCCACCTATCTCCCTCATTCTCTCCCGCAAGCTCCCATGCTAACAAACGAAATACAAAGAACTCTCATAATTAGTTTATAGCCTTCACACACCCGACCGTGCATCTAACTCTTTTAGAGTCGCATTCCTTCCGGCGCTGCGGGGATCCCGGTGCATATCCGAAGGCTTTGTCCGAATAATATAGAGATAGGACGCATGCACTTAGGCGTGCCGAACCGCATTGAGGGCTTCCAACACTCTGCCTGCCGTATTCCTTTCGTCGTTCCGCTGCATCGGTCTAAAGTGCATCACCGAAGGCCGGTCAGAACAATAGAGAAACTCGCGGAACACAATATGCAGTATGCGATATGCCGAGCATGCCGAGCAGCATCAAAGAATTCCAACATGAAATCTCCCGGGGTTTTGGGCTGTGTCTTGTTAGAGGGTGGTATTGACGGTAGCAGTTGTCTTTGTTTTTTTACTTGTTTGATTTGGGGATGTTGCGAAATGCACCATAAGTAATAGTTCTTGGGCATTATTCACCGCCGGTCGATCATTGTGCTAGGGCCTCGCAGCGCACAGCGAACCACCGAAGCGCTGAAGGAAATGGCCATTTTGATTTCTCCACTTTCAGTGTCAACACTCTAATCGGCTCCGATACAAATAAATCTTCAAGTAGCTAGGAACCCCCAGTCTAGGCTTTATGTCAAATTATGACTTTTCTAGGGGAGGCAATTCTGCGCAGAGGAGCTCCAAATCTCAGGGAAATCACCGGAGGTTTTGTATAGGCACCCATATCACTGAAAGTTTGGAAGACTACTGCTTTTAGGTGTTCGCGCACACAGCCCCAATCTACATGCCAACGCCCAGGATTTTTCAATATGTTCCTCTCCCGATTGTCGTTCATGTTACCACCACGCTACTTTGCGCCCATATTTCACATGACCGATAAATTATATCTGATTTTCCTTGCTAAGCAAGACTAAAAGTGTGGACAGCCCTCCAAATTTCTCCTCTTTGGGCTCATGTCCAGAAAGCAGTGCCATGTAGGCACGATCTATGCTAGACATTGCCCGCAGTGGAAACCAATTGTCTCTGTACAGGAGTTGAGTTGACAGCTTTTGGTTCGCTTTCTATAATACGAGTGAGAAATACTTGGACTTTCTATCTTTTGTCTATCCTAGCAATGTATCTAAATAGCCCTCATGTCGACTAGTATAGTAAGTCATACTTCATCGGGGGAAGAATTGTTAGAAAAAGTAAATAAACTAGCAAGAAATTTGCAAAGAGGGTCTAGTCTACAACCAGAAAAGAGTAAAAGTGAATATAATGGAAATCCTGAGCCATACCGACACCGACTTATCTTAATAACCCCCCCGCCATGCGTTAACACCAAATTCTGATGGTAAAAAGGAACTCACAAATCCTAACTCGACGGCATAAGAAAATCCGAATGGAGGTTGGGATGGGTATATGATACATGCGCGTATTCCCATTGAACACGATTTCCTTGGGCCGAAGGGAGTATCATATCTGAGCTGAGCTTCTGTGGGGGCAAGTTTACCCCGGGAGACGGCAATTACCGAGGGCGGCGCTTTGAAATGCGGGAAGAGGATATGCGGAAATGAGAGGAGGGGGGCAACGGCCGCAGCGGACGTGTTTGTGGGGTAGGTGTGGCCCTTGTGGAGGTGGAATGTAGTCTATTATAAGAGTTGTTGAAGGGGATAGGGGGGACGGTGACCTCTTGCGCTGGGGTGGTGCTGGGGGTGGTCGGCGCTAGAGGCTCGAGCAGTGCTGCCACTCCCGCACGGCCCTGCAAAACAGCCCGCGAGAGTGGTGTTCGGCTCTGTAGGCTGTTGGGGTTGACGTCGTCCCGTTCGAGTAGTAGTTTCACTACTCCCTGGTGCCTATTGGAGGCAGCGTAATGGAGTGGTGTTTTCTCAAAATCATCTGGCTTGTCAGGATTGACGCCGTCCCGTTCGAGTAGTAGTTTCACTAATCCCTCGCGCCCATCGAAGGCAGCGTGATGGAGTGGTGTCCACCCATATTGGTCTGGCTTGTCAGGATCGACGCCGTCCCGTTCGAGTAGTATTTTCACCACTCCCTCGTGCCCATCGGAGGCAGCGCAATGGAGCGGTGTTTTCCCAAATTTGTCTGGCTTGTCAGGATTGACGCCGTCCCGTTCGAGTAGTAGTTTCACTACTCCCTCGTGCCCATCGGAGGCACCCCAATGGAGTGGTGTTTCCCCATATTGGTCCGGCTTGTCGGGATTGACGTCGTCCCGTCCAAGTAGTATTTTCACTACTCCCTCGTGCCCTCTCGCAGCAGCACGATGGAGTGCTGTTTCTCCATGTCGGCCCGACTTGCCGGGGTTGGCGTAGTCCCGTCCGAGTAGTATTTTTACCACTCCCTCGTGCCCTCTCAAGGCAGCCCACATGAGAGGTGTAAGACCACAACCATCCTCTTGATTAATATCACAACCTTTCGCCTCTACCAAACCAGCCACAATCTCGTCAATCCCAAAGACAGATGCACAGTGTAGACCGCTAAACAAGGTGGGTTTGCCGGAATCAAATTCGGAACTATACCACCCGTTGGCTTTCATAAGGATTTTAGTGGATACGTGGTTGTTGTAGTCGTCAAATAACTTTCGTGCAAGCAGTTTCGCGCGGTCGGAAAGGTCCCTTTTTGCGTGCGTTCCCCAATATACAGAAGAATATTCAAGAAATGGTGGTATGCTGCGGAGATCTCGTATGCTTTGGAGACCGGGAGACAGAGTAATCGAGAGATCCTTGACCTGCTGCGAATTCAGATAACTCAAGCAGGTTTCTGCAATTGTCGAGTGAGCGGTGCCAAAGAGCTGGGGATGTGCCCGGAGGTATTCTTGAAGGGTAAAGTGAGTTAACCGGACAATGGAAGCCTCCTTGTCTATGACAACAAGTCCTTGGCAACAGGCTAGCAGTGTTCCTATTGAAGGAATATTGTCGCTATTGAGGTTCGGTGACTCTATTTCAATTGCTAAGGCGGAGAGCAATTCATCGGGTTTCAAGGGCCGCTCTGCGTGAGAGACCCACATTAAAGTGGCCATTCCAAGCCTAGCTTTCTCCCCACCCTGCCCCTTTATCCGATCGAGCGTTGCTCCATAAGCATCTCCCAGCCCCAAGCCATCGGTCATTGAGTTGAGCCTTTGTCGCCTGCGATGGATGGTGGTTTCTTGCAGGATCGCATCAATGTTCAGCGAGACGAGCAAGAATCTAGACATGTGTCTGTCAGTGGATAACTTGAGGCAGCTTCCGGAGTGTCATTACTTCTACATACATTTCCGAAACGTCCTCGGGAACTTTCCTCAGAATGTCCGCCTCCAGACTACTGTCCATCGCGTCAGGGTTCGTGTCCTCCTTCAGCCTAGTACGAAGGTATCCGATAACATCACTTTTCCTGGGAGTGATGGCTATACTCTCTACTCGTACAGAAAGGCGTTTCCTGATTTCGGCTTGAACATGTGGCCTCCCCGTCATGAATATTCGAGCGCCGGGAGACTTTCGGAGGATTTGATCAAGTGAATCAAGGATCTTGATTCGATGTTCTGGCACACATTCATCCATAGCATCGATGCATATGAATGTGAGCCTTTCGGAAGAGGTGATTTGCAGCATCTTCGCAATATCCGAGAGTTGTGGTCCCCGTCCACCAATGACCTTCTTCTGGTCTTCATAAGCTTGTGATATTTCCCTCGGTACCTCTTCCAGCCCCCCCAAAACCTGTTTAAGCATGGCGCCCAGCATACTCGTTGGTGATTGCTCCTTTCGGGCGGCAAAGTCAAAGTAAAAGCATGCCACGGCGACATTTTGCCCCCTGGCCTGATCGCACAACCTGTCTATCACTAATGAACTAACATCGCGGCTTGTCAGCACTTGTCCTTTCCCTTCTATTCCTCGGTCTTCATCCTTCTTACCTAATGTAAGTTTTGCCAACCCCTGGATCACCGTAGCAAAACAAAACTGCATTATCAGATTCACCCCTCCCAGTATTTGCGTGCCAACTTCTAAATTCCTCGGCCTGTAAGAGCCATTCTCCTACATTTTCGACTCGGCGGTCCCGAATGTCCTGGTGCCGTAGCCTGGGTTCTAGTGGCGACAACCAGGTCAAGATTTGAGACCGCTCATGGGCAATAGTAAAGTTATTCGTGATGGAGTTATTCGTAACGGTGTTCAAAGAGTTGATATTATTACTGAATGATTGCGACATTCTCTGTTTGTGCCTCTTAGGGTTTTGTAAATGACGGGTGATGGGGTCAGTCGACTATCTTTTCTGGAATGCCTGGAGGCCGAAAAGCGGGGCCTTGTGCATCGTTCTCCAACAAAATTGCTCTAAGAATGCCTGCCTGCTGCCCCTGCTTACCTCAGCTGCAGAGGAAAACGTGACATCACATAAGCGCTATCCCACGGTATGATATTTTTGTAATCCTGCAACTCCAAGTTAAATCCCTGGTCTCCCCAACCTAAAGCTAACATCCCACTTAACTCGGATTTCTTCCACATCCAAACCATGGCAATAGAACCCCAAGCAAAGAAACATCAACAACCCACCAGCCACAAAGCTCCACCCACCAGCACCCGGATGCCAAACATCACATCTTCCAACCTGCACAGAGCCCAGAAAATCGGGCCCATACTCATTCATCCCATATTTGCAGCACCCGAGGCAAAATCAAAGCTCCCCTGCCTCCCGTAAAGGGCTTTTTTTTCTATGATCGCCACTGTAGCATGCCTCATACCAATGCCTTGGGGGGGGGGGGGCTCTCTCAAGCTCCCATAGGGAGTGAGGGGCACGCACCGTCGCAGTATGCAATGTCAAAATAAAGAGAAGGCAGGGGTAGTCTATGTGTGACAGTCATGGTGTCTTTAAAAAAAAAAAAACTATAGCGACGACGAATGAGGAGCTGACAGTTTGAGGGTGGTCTTCTAGCATGCACAGTGCATTCCCGATTGGTGGTCGCTTGCCCAGCCCTCGATGTGTCATTGGATCTCACTCGAGGGGAGTGGTATAGGTCGTGTCTGAGATAAAGTGTGCGAGATGAGGGATCGGAGAGAAAGTAAAGACTTGACGGATGTGAGAAGTGTACAGCCGCAGAAGGGTCAGGATTGTTGGATGTCCCTTTTTCTTTGCTACTTGGGCTCAAGGATACTACTTATACCCACGAGAAGGATCTAACTTACATGCAGTGTCCATTATACGAGTCCCACTATTCACTACCGTACATGCTTTCTTCATATTGAACCAATACCGCATCACCTGGTTTTGTTCGCCTGCAGCTAGTACGTTGAAATAAAGTAGTGGCCGAAGCAAAACATTGAATATATTATAGTTAGGAAGGATCCAAAATAAGCTTTTTTTTGGCCATAAAGGGTTAAGTGAAGGCTTTTATTGCGAATCTGTGGTGGGTTGCAAGACAAACCTTTATTTCAAAGTATCATAATATCATAATACCAGCGGCCTGCCAATGGAAGCAGATAATGCGGTATTCACAATAGGTAGGGTTCGGACGGTAAGGTACGGTAAGCTACCACAATATGGGATACAGTACAATACGGCAAATACTAGGGTATGGACGTGGGTGATCGGACAGACAGGGATTAAAATTCTATGAATATACATATAATTTTCATCAGTGTCTGTCCGATCACCCACGTTCATACCCGAGTAAGGTAGACTTATTTACCAGGAGTCGTTCGGCCACCGTCACGAACCTTCAGAACATGGTCTAATCTAATCCTGGATCTCAGCACAAGGCTGTATTCATATCATTGTCAAGAATGAGTATCCTAGCTGATGTTTTGTAGGAGTCGCCACCCATACATCAGTTCTTCCCTGTTCTCAACCTTCCGATTCCCAGTAGTGTTCACCCGGAGAGAAAAACGGAGAAACCCCAGCACCGAAGGCCCCAGTGAAATCAATAATAGCGAACTAACCAAGAGGAGAAAAAGAGAGTTTATATATAGTGCACTCAACCCTATATGAAAAACTTCTTTTCAAGAAAATAATAAATACAACACTATTTGGGATTATCCGCCTACCGCTAAGTTAGTAAATACGTTGAAATAAGAGTTTCCTTACAATCTATCTCAAATCCACAATGAAACGCAACCTGACCCTTCATGGCCAAAAATAGAGCTATTTTGGACTCCCTCCTCGTACCATGCAAGAAAAAGCCCCCCTGCCAATCCCAGTATCATACTTCGCACCCTTCTTGGCACCTTTCACACTTCATGCCCCCCCCAAGCTCCCACTCACATTCCCATTTCCCACCTTAAAACCCCCAAACCATTAGGATTCCCGACATCTACGGCTATCCTTATAGGGGGACGCTTAGCGTTGGCCAACTCTATGATCCGGTAACCAAAGTTTCATGTGGCCGGCCCTCCACTTCATGATCGCCTGAGCAAACGGGGTTCATAGCCCTGCTGTCAATGATACACCTGTCCCCTTTCCATCATCGAAACTCATTGAAACAATGCTAGCAGTAGTATGTTACGCCCCAGGACCGTAATTGCTCCTAGCATTTGCGTCCACACTCCCGCCATCCCATAGTAGTACTTAAAAAATGCCTTCCTCGCGCATGCAGGAGTTTATCCACCCTAGCAATCAAGTCTAGCTTGAGCCAGCTGTCAGTGAGTAACAACCTGAACACCGTAGCGATTCCTACCTCTCGCCGAAAATTGCTCCAAGTAGGATCCAAATGTCCCAACTTAGAACACTAGCTTTGAGCCTTCAAGTTTCGTAAGGCCAGAGGCGGTGGAGTTACCCCAAGAGTGTCCAGTTGCTCTGGTATATGGTAGGTGCCCAGCCATTACCTATGTACCGTACCTTCCCAATCTCGCAGGTCTATGTCTTACCTTGTGGTCCGGTAGTGGTCTGTGTGCTATGATTTCATCCAACATGGCGAGGCAGTCGTGTCCAGTCGCATATCATTTGCATGCTACTAATATTGATGCCGACCTTGTGAAGTAGTATCTGCGCAACCTCCAGACGGACCCCCTCCCGGGTAGACAATAGTAGAGTCTAGCCTTGTGCCTCCTAAGTGTCGATGTCAAGGTCCCTCTCGTCCAAGTAGTACCTCTATAATAGCCCCCTACAGCTACCCTATAGAGTGCGGTATGCGCTCCCGGCCTCTTAGCTCCCTGTTGCACACCGTATTCTAGGAGCATTTGCAAGAAACTCAGGCTCTGAGTTATTATTAGGCTATGAAGAATTTCGGCGTGATTCCCCCCAGCTTGGCACTCCTCAATACCTAGCCCCTCAACCTCTCCACAGAAGGTTTGTAAACCCACTCAGCCACTTGGTAGTTTTCCTTCGTATAGTTGTATGTGGACAGACTCCAGAAAAGGGCCCTTTTTCATGTAATGCCTGAACAGGAAAGCCATTCCCCAGTTTATGCTCAAGAGAGAGGCTGGCTCTGGGATGGTAGGTTGCAGTGCAGCGGGATTTGAAGTATCCCTTTGCCGGAATGGGAGAGGATTGGCATTGGTATTGTACAGGTCTAGCATGCTTCTCACAAATAAAAATGTGACTGTATCTCTTGTGAATCGTAACTATTGGCGAGTAGTGCATTCGGTGATCCAGCGCGATAAAGCGATGATTCATTCGCCCGACACTTCTCAGTAGAGATGAAAGGTTTGTTGTAATGGATATGATGCTGCATGTTTCCGCAATTCTCGGGAGAGAGAACGTTGTGAATCACCCCACCCCCACCCCCCCACCTTGCTCTCATATCCCCGCCCCTCCCCCCTCCTCCTCAGAGAAAGTTGAATATAGAGATCCTCAGCTATTTGTATCCGCAGGCCTCCTGCAGGAACCGTATCAATGCCTTCCCGCAATAAATAAATTATCTGTGGTGCACAACGGTATCCGCTTGCTGGTCAGCCTGCCCTCAACCGCCCGAATACAAAGCAGGCGTACCACCAGATCACTATAAGTAGTTTACCAGAACCTATTTCCCAGAGTCGGTAACAGCTTGGCCATGTCAGTGCCATAAGGTTATGGTTAGAAGCTGCCGAAGCACAGTGCCCATCATCGGCCCAAACTCAAAGATATAATGCTTCTCTTCTCTCGCCGGTGCCAACAGCGTATATGAGATTTTGAAAGTCCTATTACCGGCCTGGTCAGTTGTATTGGCTTCTCAATGATGTCCGTGGATGCTAACCATGGGACACCGACTATGGGGACAAAACCGACTAAAAGGTTTGACGAGATGTCATCCAACCACTGGCGTAAAACATCACTGAACGGATCGATTCCCCTGTGTTAGGCTTTCTCTGCCAGAATTAGCGTTGACTTGATCGATGAGTGACTTTGATGTTCACAATATGTCCGATCGAGCATTGGTGCCTCGGTCACGTGGGTGATGAAAAGTCTGATTCGATGGCAGATGGTAACACCGAGATCTCCTCTTGCACACGGTCAATCTCTGGCACAAGCTACTGTACTCGAGTAGGTAGTACAAGCGAACATTGAACTGCTATCGGTTACCAAGCATACCGGTACTCTACCCGAGTACAGCGCAAGTAGGTGATACGAGGCGGAATGCCAACGGTCGACGTGCTCCCAACCGCTTGTACTAGCTTTACAGGGATAATAATTGGGTACTAGCGTCTTCTCGATTCCTTGATCGCTTTCTGTAACGTTCGAACTTGATGTTTGGTGTCCAGAGAGAACGAGGAAATCCGCTGTCAAAGACTAGGGGACAGCACTGTAACTCAGCCGGAACTTCCAGATTTAATAATTACGACTAACGAAACGTAGTATCATACCCATCGATGTTTCGTTGACACCTATATCGGGCGCCTCCGATTTCGAACGCCAGAAGATCGCGGGAGGGGCCGAGTCGAGCTACATCTACCGTACTCGAGTATGGTGAGAAAAGCTAGTAACTAGGGTTTGATCAAATAAATTGAAAGGCAGCTCTAGACTCGTGCCTGGCGCGCTAAGCCATTTACAATCCAACCATCAAGCGCAAGCAGTATGATAACAGCACTGGCACTTGCAACTATTATACAGCAGAATAAAACCATCGTTATCAGCAACCGCGCCTCCCTTCCCACCGTTGTGTTTGCTGTTCCGTATCAGCCTGCTTGCCTGCGCTGTTGTACCACCATGCCTACGAAAATGTATAGTACAAGTATAACAGCGTAAAACTAGCTAGGCGTACAGGAGACATAGTCTACAATAAACTGCCCGGCGAGAAGATTCTGGAGTATGCGTGGAGCAAGAGTGGGGGGCACGCCTGCAACAAGAACATTTGCACAATCCGAGTGAGAAACAATGATGGACTCTCAGGGGCACTCCTAACATTGCGTCAGCGGCGGAGACAGTCGGTGTTTTAGCTTTTCAATCTTCCGAAGTTCCTAGCCAAGAGCACCAGGAACCCCACCCGCCTGCCCATATTATGCCGTGGTGTTGGGATCCAATTAAAGTTGCGGGGTTGAGTCTGCCGTTGAGTTCGCGGTTTCTTTTTCTGCTCATCCCTCCTTCCTCATTTCAGATGTGAGCGAGGCATCCTTTCTCCGGTATTTATCACAAACCGCATTTTGATGCGATGGTAGTTCGCCTATGGGGGAAGAGACGAAAAAGAAATTCATCCAGAAAAGCGGGCTCATTCGGTGTAAATCTAGATGGTACTGTAGCTTCTGTCAAGCTGATCTGTGTTCAGGCAGCGTCCGTATCCGTGGAGTGACTTGGTCTGGACCAACGAACATGAGATGGATTGTCTAATCCTGGTCCATACACCGTTACCGAACCCCGTTATTTGGCCTGGAATGGGTGACCTCTGCGGGCCGTGCAGTGTGCAGTGCATATCCTGGCTGTAGGGGACTAGGGTGGTGTTTGAAGTTAGACCCTTAAAGCTTTTTTCAAGTAGGACTGAAGAATCTAACGCATTCCGCTCGTGAGGTAGGCTATCGATACCAAGTCGCAGGGCACAGCACGGTACCGTACCTTCAAGTAAATTCCGTATTTTTCCCCGAGATGAGTGAAAGAAGTCAGGATTCGGTTGCTGCATACGTGGCCGAGTTTGCGCATGAGATCCAACCACCCAGAGCCCCCGATGACAGAACTTTCTTTTTGAGGGGTTTTTTTTTTCACACCTTCTCCTGAAGAAAAAAGCGAGCCAACCCCAAGCCCTGCCCCTGGCCGGGCTCAGAAACACAAGACAAGAAGAAGAAAAAACAGAAGGGAAAATGAAGGGAAAAAACTGGAGAAGGGGAAAATGCGGCAGGAATAATGTAGAGTATTGAGAAAATACCAGTATTGGTAATAATAAATAAACAAATTAGGAAGAGTGGAGGGTTTGCGATCAAACATCTTCGTTGCCAGGAGAGATTCAAGGGAAAAAGAAAAAGTTTGTATACACACGCGTGGCCGTTCCCCAATCTGCGCCCCGCCGTTTTACGCTGCTCCTTTCCCTCTCCCCTTCCACAGGGACCATACCATGCGAAAACAATTTTCCTCATCTTTTCTCTCCCATTCCAACTTGTCTCTCCCTACATCGCCTCTGTATTATTGCCTTTACGTCCTTTTCAAGGCTTCAAAGGGCTTCTCTATACTGACCGACTAACTGGTAGGACCTGGCCGCTCTGTCTACTGCCGGTATACCTTCCGTCCTTCCTCTCCTTACCCGCCGATTGGCAATAACCTTAACAATCACCTTCATCCAGAATCTGTTGTTCCGCCACTGACATCGCTCCGCCGTCGCAGGGAACGATCACAACAACACATCCTCCTGCATAGCACCACACACGCTATCAACAACAACCCCCACCCCTCTCCATCATCAACAAGTTCCTTTGCATGCACACATACCTACACACACGCCTTATCTCATTTTATACCCAATCTGCAGTTTCCAGCGTTGTCCCTTCCCCCGCTAAATCATAAGCAGTGCAATGTCAGAGGACTCCCGCGGTCGCATCCAAGACCCTCGAATAGTTACTCGCTCCGCAAGGAAACCTTCCCCCGGTTTAGCCGCAAGGATTAAAATGCTCGAAGCCGACGCGGAGAAACGCAACTGCTCTTCTATCGCCAGCAACAACAACAACAATAACAACGTGATGAGTAAGGGCAGACTATCACCTTCGCCGTCACCTCATCGTAAATTTTCAAATGCTTCCTCCAACGGAAGTGTCTCGGCCGCCCCCGTCGCGATCACAAACAGCACGGCCACCCTGAAACTATCGAAAGACTTGCCCCCCACGCCTGTCGAAGACGATGAAGACGACGAAGAGTTCCACACTGTCAAAGGTGATGGGACAAGCAGAATCGGAGAAAACGACGACAGTTCCTCTAGCGACGGAGAAGGGGCCCATAACTTCTCTTCTGCCCTTCAGTCACCAAACAATCATGATGGCACTTTCAACCACGCTTCCATTATGATGACCTCTTCACAATCGGGCCTTGTGGTACCGGATACCTCATACTCCACTTGGACTGAAGATTCCCGTAACGCCGCCCGCTTCTCAAACGACACCGCCTCGGAAACACAGCCAGAAACGGACACGGAAACGAGGCACAACAATAGCCCCTACATCGCTTCATCTACAAGTCTGCAGAGACGTGCTTCCGTGTTTTCGTTGTCCCGCGTTTCTTTCTCGGCACAGCTCTCACGACTGACATCGTTATCGCTCCCCTTGTCGGAGGATATTTCGTCTAGGATACGACAATTACCGACTGCGAGGGAAGCCTGCAATGCACTCATCTCGGCTGGGGACCAGATTAGTCGCTGGATCGATACCGCCAAGAAAGTCCTACGTGGTCTAGATGCCGAGGATGATGTTGAATGGGCCGCTCAAGGGCGCGAGTCCCTTAACGAGGTTGATGCTGCAATTGGGAAATTCTCTGGTTTGGTCAATGTTTATGTTGAGCTCATTGACGAACTACAAAACAGAGAGGATTCTGATGAAGTGGAAAAAGTATTGGTCGAGATTCTTAAAAGTATGGAGGAGGTTATGGATGGGTGGAATGAAGTTAAGATTATCCTGAAGGGCGTGAAAGATCAGGTCGAGACTGCGATGGAATGGACGGAGCTGTGGACTATGATTTTACAAGACATCCAGGCGGAATTGGACGCGTGCCAAACAATCGTCTTTGAGGAGGAGGAAAAGCGACATCGGAGCATGATGGAAGACACTAGTGTAGTGGATCTGGATGCTCTCGAGACCATAATCGAGGAAACACCTATATCGGCCCTACCCAAGGTCGCCAAGACGGCAGAGGAGGAGAGCTCGTTACTCGGACTGATGGCAAGGATGCAACCCTTGAGAGTTAGCTTGGACTTTCTCCCAATGAGGCTGCAGAGCTTCCAAGCCAGAGCTGAGGGAATATTTCCTAGCGCCTGCGAAGATTTAGCAAGCCGACGAAATGCCTTGGAAAAGAAATGGAAGAAATTAGACAGCGACGTGGAGGGGCTGAAGAAAGAGCTGGGTGAAGACAAATGGGTTGCCCTATTTAGGAACGCCGGCGTGCAGACGGCCAATATGATGTCTAGTGTGGAGAGGAGTCTTAAGAAATTGAGAGACGCAGTTACGATATGGGAAGAAAGTGAGGGGAGAATTGACAGTGATTTAGCATTGAAGATTCAGAATTATGAGGCAAAGAAAGTGCACTACGGTATGTTGTCTTTATTAAGCTGTCTGTTTTTCTGCCAATGAACTCACGAGGATACTGTGTAGGATCTGCGATTGAGCGAGCATTGGGACTTATTACCAAGGGAGTCCGTGATAGGATAACCGTTAATGGGGAAATCATTCGCCTCGACGCGGCTATGCGGACGCGTTGGAAGACCCTCGGAGATGGAATGGCCGACATGGAACAGGATATGAATGACCTTGGTTTGAACGTGCAGATGCTTCGGGATTCTTTCTCCTCGGTGACTTCCCTTGAGGTACGCTCTTATGGGGGCTCAGGGATAATTACTCCTGGTAGCTCTCCGGCTAGCTCAGTTGTCATGGCTACCTCTCCCGGAGGGATTGAGAGAAAGCGATCACCTCCGTCAGCTACCAAGTCGCCAGGCGGAGCTATAAACACCCGGCCTAGCGCTCAACCCAGAGCTAGCTCGATTCCGAAGAAGAGCCAATATTCTAGACTTTCCTCCACAGGGTCAGTCGTTAGTGCGTCGGTACGTAACTCACTTTCACCCATCACAACTGGGATGGTTAGAGTCTCATCTACCCCGGGAGCCTCTCAGACTCCACCCCTAGCTCGTTGGTCTTCCTCGTCGTCTAGCTCCAGCGGCAAGCCGGCAGACAACCGCCCAAGGTGGAACGCCTCAACAAACACCAACGACAGCCCATTCGGGCACAATTTTAAGCCCTTAAACCTCACCACCCCGAGCCCATACCGCAAGCACCCCCCAAATCCCAACCGAATTACCAGCCCCACCCTTTCGCTCCCCGCCTCTCCCGGAGCCAGCAGAATCCCCGCCCCAAGCCCGCTAACTTCCGCCTCTCTCCCGGGCTCCCCCCTCCTCCCAGGAACCCGGAGATCCAGCGGTAGTGTTTTTCTCAAGTCCCCTAGCCCAGCACCAAGGCTAGCCCCTGCTGCTGGCGGCCGCCAGCACCCGGAACTTCGCCGCCAAGCAAGTATGAGCCAGCTCCGCCACCAATCCCGTGAACAGACCCGCCACTCTTCGCAAGAGTCTATAACTTTGAGCACTATCTCGCATACTACCTACGTTGAAGAGAAGGGTCGAGAGAGAGAGGAGCGACAGGACTTGCGTGAGAAGGAGAATGCAAAGCGTAGTACGAACAGTAGGCCTGCCAGTGCTATGGCTAGCGCGAGGAGCAATCGTATGAGTATGCTGCCGAGACCGACGACGCCGGGGTCGGGGTCAGGGTCGGGGGCGCCAAAAAGGAATAGTATGCCGCCCGGGACCACGCTCGCGCAGCAGCAGCAGGCAGCGGGGAAGGCAGATAGTAGGCCTAGGTGGAGGTTGAAGTAGTTTAGTTTTTTTTCATTCGATGGGGACAGTTTTGTTGCGATCCTCTTATCTTGTTCTTTTTCGCTGTTGGTATCGGTATGGGCCTGCTGTGACGATTGGGGAACGGGGAGGATACCTTTCTTGTTATTCTACTTTTAACTTTTGTCTTTCTCCTTGTATCACTTTTCCAACCCTTTTCTCTTTATCTTGACTTCTCACCCCACCTCATGCTAGTCTCGTCGCTACCCCCCGGAAATCATCCATCATACTCATCTCAATCCAAACTTCTTCCTTCTTCATTTTTCCTTCATCTCATCTTGCCCTTTCTTCCGCTTGTTTTTGTTCTGGCTTTGTCTGCTCCGGGGGGTTTCCATACATGGCGTTCACATTCTGTTTTTCCACACCATTCTTCCGTAGCTTCCTTCCCTTCATCTTCATCTTATTCCATATTCACAGGCGTGTAAGGAATGTTTTTTGTTTTCTTTTTTTTGAAAAATTATGATATCTTGTCTTTCAACCCTTTTTTCCTCCTCCTCTTCTTCTACTCTCATCATGAACGTTTTTTCCTCCTTCCTTCCTTCCTTCCTTCCTCCTTTCCACTTAATGAAATACGTGCTTAATTCACGGATGATGTGTTGTGTGAATTATTTCGAACCCGACTCATTCAATCTCACTTGGAAAAGAGGAGGGCAAGAAAAACAATTCTACTCTACTCTACTCTACTCGGTTCTTTGTTGTATGAATGTGGTGGCGCATTGGTCATGTATTTCGCTTTCTAGTCTAGCTGTGGCGGCGGTGGTGGGGGATCGATCCATTTAATGTGATAGTTGTTGAGTGGTTGATTTCTTTCTTCTTCAGGGCTTAATTTGGCCACGGATGAATGAGTTAATGAGTGGATATGGGTGAATAGTGGGGGCATATCATGCATGTGTGTAGTAGTCCTAGGCGAAGGTATATAAAAGTGAGGAAATGGTATCATAAACTTTTTTTTTTTGAAAGTGAGGCATTTGACGTTTCTTGGTTTATTATTATTCTCGGTCTCGGGTGGTTGTGCGTGGGGATTGGGTTTGTGCTAGTACGGTACAGTACCATGTTTTCCCCGCATAGCTAAGCCCCCGGAATAGCGAGCGAGTGCTGACTATGATATTTATTGGCTGGCATTTGTTGGGTTGTGTGGGTTTGGGCCATGGTTTAAAGAATTTTGTAAGCCAGTGGCTCCTTGTGCCGGGTGCTCGCTATGTAGGGAAACATTGTACTATAACGTATTTATTTATTTTTCCCTAAAAAAGAAAAAGGTCGAGTGTGCAGTCATTTCCCTCCCCGTTCAAGCCAATTCTGTTCAAAGTGGTTCACCGAAAACATCCCGCAAATCACCAATCCATTACTACTGTAACATGAAACGTCATTATCTTCCTCCGCTTTCTCCCCTTCCCTCCATTCAATGGACTGGGTTGGTTAGTAGATCAAACTCGATTGTACATATCATACCCCCTCATACTCTGCACCGGCGGTTGCACTGTGGCCAACGGTTCTCTAGCTCTAGCCCTCGACCTGCTCTTCCGACACTTGACAAGCACGACAATAGCGACGATCAGGAGCGCAAGACCCCCAAAGGCGCCAGCCGACACAGCGATAATCATCGTAACGTTCGGACCCGCGTTCGGCGAGAGTGTGTTCGGCGATTTCGATTGCGAGGGTGTTGGCGTGGCGCTAGTGGTGGCGGCGGCCAGGGTTGATTGTGAGGAGGTATTGACCGAGTTGGGGAGGACGTCGCTTGGTAGGTCTGTACTCGTGGGCACGGGGGGTTCGGTTGTTGTTGTTGAGGCGGAAGAGTCAGAAGTAGTGGATTCTTGGGTCGTTGTGCTTGTGGGGGTGGCAGAGATGGAGGAAGAAGGTGCGGATGTTATAGAGGAGGTTTGTGACGCTGTTGCGCTGAGGCTCCCGCTCACGGTGGAGCTGCTGAAGGTAGAGCCTGGGATTGAGAGATCGAATGGAGGACTGTACTCGAAGGTTTTGGTAGCGTCGTCGATGATCTTGAAGCCGTACCTATCGCCCTTTGGCATTGCTCCGCTGTCCTGCAGCGAACTTGGGATGTTCCATGTGAAGGTCCCATCATTGTTGATGGATGCTAAGCGCCTAATTAGTCGCCGAGGCTTCAATATAAAGGTTGATTCGGACACTCACCCGCGATCGGTCCAAGGTCGACGAGGTTACTGGGAGGTCCCTTGAGGAGGTTTATGGTGATTTTTCCTTGGGTGGTAGGCTATATATTCCGGTTTGTAAGATTAGCTGAAGAGTCCTCCGGCTGCAGCGAAGGAAGTAATAACGGTTAAACATACCGTCCAAGTGATAGTGAGGGGCGCGTTGCCGTCCAAAGAACCGCCAAGTGGGTATGTGACTGCATTCTGCCCGCTGGTCCCCTGCGCGAATGCCCCGATCGCACCTGTCAGGGCAGATAGTACTGCTGGAAGAAATAATAGAAAGCGCATCTTGTATTTTTTTCTTTAAAGGAATGGACGCTTAAAGCGAAGAAAATGATACCGAATAGAAGAAAAAAGAAAGAAAAGAATAGCCGGCGATTCAAAGGAGTGACGATCCAGTCGGGGACAAAAGGAAAGATAAAGGGAAACGAAAAGGGGTCGGGGGAGCCGTGTGATTTTATTCCATTGCTGCTGCCCTGGTCTCTTTAATTCTCCCCTTCTCAGCCCCAGAATGTTGTGTTGAATTAACCTCATCGTCGGGGGGGAAGGACTCACAATATGCTGTGTGAGTTCGTCCAAATGCAGCCGGTGGGTGATACTATGGCTGTAACCTAGGGGTCACAAGGCGGAGACCCCGAACGCGTTTGGGAGTACCATGGACTAACAACTTTATTCCAAAAAGTTAAATAAATACTGACTTGTGCGACATGACAATGGCCATCTGCAGGGGGAACCCAGGCACCGACGCTGTTGTGCTTGTCAAGCACCTCACTCGACCAATCAGCAAGCCTGAGATTTCAACCATGGGTATGTGAGAGAATGTTTCAAATGCCAATCTCGGCAGACTGGGAAAAATGGCGGGATATCTGTGTTGCTCTTGAGTGCAAATTCTCGGGCGAATGCTGTCAGGTTGACCATTTGATGGTCGAGTTACTGTAGCCTCTTTGCAATCCCGGAAACACTTAGTATTTATTCTCTATGGGCACTTGCCTTGCCACCCGATGGACCTCCACATGTTGTCGCGACCGAATTCGGTACGGGAATATACGAAACACTAGATACCAGGTTCAAATTTATCAGTACCAGTACTTTGTCCAAGAATGTGATAAAATACGAGAGCAATTTGCGACTGTACCGTAGGCTCACTTCGGTGGGCAGTGTTTTCTGCCTCCCTTTTTTTTCCCAAAACCACAGACACTATCCTGAGGGTCAACCCTCACATGGCGCTGGTGGTGAGCGCTTACTTTAAAGAGACACGGGTCAAGGGGTACAGCAATACCGCATAGTAAACCATTGCGGCAGCGGAAAGTCCCGGGGTATTGGCCCCGGACGTGATTGAGAGCGCACATCGCGATATAATTGACTCACACGGCTCGACACTCCTGTCCTCAGTCCTCGAGCAACTGTGATTCGATACAGAGCAAGTTCGGACGGTATTGTACCGGTATGTTTACACATCGTGCGATATAATAGGATGCCGTACGGTAGCTGACCGTGAACTTACTAGATGCCGTTAAGTGGGCCAGCAATAGCTACCAAAAATATGTGAAGACTTGGGAGGAGTAAAACAAAGGATCAAGGGGGGAAGGACGAGGAGACTGTGGGACAGAGAAAGGGGAGGTTAGGAGTGGCGCCGAGGTCAACAAAAGTGCCGTACTGCACTCCACACAGTTACACTCCGCTATCCTGGACCTCGATGGTCTGGATGCCTCGCCGTCCCATATGAACCTCCGGGAATTCAAAGTTTCCTCCTTCACCACAACCCGACCTCTTGTCTCGGATCACCCGCTGTACCGAACAGATTCTCCGAATTTTGGCCGTACGGGATAGCGGGGTGCGGCTCTTCTCAAGGAAAACACAGTCGCGACCTCGGGTTTGGATCTCAGAAAACATAGATGGTTACCCGGCATCAAAAACCTTGGTTGTACGAGTTCTGCACTGTACGACGACTAGCACCCGTACTGCACTTTGCTGTATGGTGCAAGTATCAGTTGTTTACAACAGGGTAACACATTGCCGCGCGAGTATTACCAGCATTCGATGGGACACGCTGCCAAATGTTAGCCAAAACTCGATGGCTGTTGCCATTTTTTTCCATTATTAGAACCTTCCCTCCAGGGACGGAATACGGTACTTCAGGAGAGAAAGAAGGAAAAAAAAACTATTGACGAGGTTGGATCATACAAAAAGCAGACACGAAACCTTGATTTCCTACCTTTTAAAGTCGGGCGACAAGAGACTCGAGCCATTTTCGCACTAGAACTGAGCACTCTTTACCGACTACTCAATCACCCCCAACAAATCCAGGGGTTCCACTCTGGGACAAATCAAACTGGGGAATAGGTGGGAGAGAGGTTTTTAAGAAAGGAAACCGGGTAGAGAGTTTACGGAACCGAGAAACCGGAGAAAACCCACAACGAAGGCGGCCGTCGCGTACCCTTTGTATGGAGTGGTGCCTATATTGCACCATGACCTTCCCCATGGAACACCGGAAGCTATCTGGAGGGATCTTGGATCGGCCGTACCGAAGCGAGTACCCTGTGGTGCCGGCTGTGTTTTTCTGGCAGCGTTAGGTTTTTGGCTCACGGGAGGGAGGAAACACAAGACATCACTCGATATTGGTCAGCATAAAGGGGGGAAAGGTACATTGCAACACATTGCTCAGCCCCATGCGCCAACAACTCTGTATGAACTCCAGACACAAGCCTGAAATGGATGTGTGTTATACTTTAGATATGCTAATTTTTTTCAAGGAATTTCCAAAGCTAAGTTTCAAAATATCTGTGGAAATATGGTGACTCGAAAACCGTGTCTTTCGGCCTCCGCCCGGTTAGCAAATCACCGCACCCGCCAGGTTACGTTCCCTTTCCGGAGCCCACTAGGGCAGTGAAATACCCAGAGTATGATAGGTCGGATCGGAGGGACAACGGAATTATGATAGGACGGGAAAGGTGGAAGGGGCTTTGTGGAGAGTCCGGCGGCCTAGGGCCTAGGGTGAGAGCCCCCTATTTTTCTTTCGCTGTTTCCCACCATCGCCGAGATGGATTGATCTTTTCTTACTTGTTGCTGTTCAAGAGGTTCCCATGCGGTAGAGTGTTCTGCCCTGTGTTTGCGGCCTTTCCCGCATCGATTGGGATATAAAGGGAGGGCCAAGGTTCGGAGAGTAATCCCACAACACGTGCATGCTCGCGGGACGCAGCTAAGTCGAGGGCTGCTTCTCCGCTGGGGCCGGGTGTGTCAGGATTGAGATCCTCTCGTTCCAATAACAGCTTCACTATTCCCTTCGGTGCGCCCATCGCAGCTCGGAGGAACGGTGTTCGGCCATGTTCGGCGCCTGTAGTGTTGGTATTATTGTCTCGTTCTAGCGACCCTACTATCCTTCACACCCATGCGGTGTGGCCTATCAGAGCGGGGTTCGGCTATAGTGGGTGCCTGGAGTGTTGGGATTGTTACCTTCTCGTTCTAATAGAAATTTTACTATTCCTGTGCGTCCGAGTCTATAGCTAACTAGAGTGGTGTTTGACCATATTGGATATCTGCGGTGTCGAGCTTGATATCCTCTCGCTCTAGTAGCAATTTTACTATTTCCTCATGCCGCCGCTGCACAGCACACCAGAGTGGTGTTAGACCATATTGGGTGTCTGCAGTGTTGGGATTGGTGTCCCCTCGTTGCAATAGCAATTTTACTATTCCCTCATACCCGCGCTCCGCAGCCCACCAGAGTGGTGTTCGGTCATATTTGGTGTCCGCAATGTTGGGATCGATATCCTCTCGTTGCAACAGCAATTTTACCATTTCCTCATACCCGCGCTCTGCAGCCCACCAGAGTGGTGTTCGACCACATTCGGTATCTGCAGCGTTGGGATTGACGTCCTCTCGTTCCAATAGCAATTTTACCATTCTCTCATGGCCGCGCCCCGTAGCTGACCAGAGTGGCGTTCGACCACATTCGGTATCCGCAGTGTTGGGATTAATATCCTCTCGCTCTAATAGCAATTTTACTATTCCCTCATGGCCGCGCTCCGCAGCCCACCAGAGCGGTGTTCGGCCATATTCGGTGTCGGCGGTGTTGGGATTGACGTCCTCTCGTTTCAATAGCAATTTTACTATTCCCTCATGCCCGCCCTCCGCAGCCCACCAGAGTGGTGTTCGACCATATTCGGTGTCGGCGGTGTTGGGATTGACGCCCTCTCGTTCAAATAGCATTCTTACTATTCCCTCATGCCCGCGCCCCGCAGCCAGCCAGAGCGGTGTTCGACCATATTCGGTGTCGGCGGTGTTGGGATTGACGTCCTCTCGTTTCAATAGCAATTTTACTATTCCCTCATGCCCGCCCTCCGCAGCCCACCAGAGTGGTGTTCGATCGCATTCGGTATCTGCAGCGTTGGGATTGATATCCTCTCGTTTCAATAGCATTCTTACTATTCCCTCATGCCCGCGCTCCGTAGCTAGCCAGAGTGGTGTTCGGCCGTATTTAGTGTCTACAGTGTTGGGATTGATACCTGCTCGCTCCAATAGCATTCTTGCTACTCCCTCAGGCCCATGCTGGGCTGCCAACCAGAGTGGTGTTAAACCGTATTTGGTGTCTGAAATGTCGGAATCGGTATCCTCTCGTTCCAATAGCAATTTTACTATTCCCTCATACCCGCGCTCTGCAGCCCACCAGAGTGGTGTTCGACCATGTAGGGTGTCTGCAGTGTTGGGATTGATATCCTCTCGTTTCAATAGCATTCTTACTATTCCCTTATGCCCGCGCCCCGCAGCAAGCCAGAGTGGTGTTCGACCATAATGGGAGTGTTCGGTGTTGGGGTTGATATCCTCTCGCTCTAGTAGCAATTTTACCATTTCCTCATGCCGCCGCTGCACAGCACACCAGAGTGGTGTTAGACCATATTGGGTGTCTGCAGTGTTGGGATTGGTATCCCCTCGTTGCAATAGCAATTTTACTATTCCCTCATACCCGCGCTCCGCAGCCCACCAGAGTGGTGTTCGACCATGTAGGGTGTCTGCAGTGTTGGGATTGATATCCTCTCGTTTCAATAGCATTCTTACTATTCCCTTATGCCCGCGCTCCGCAGCAAGCCAGAGTGGTGTTCGACTATAATGGGAGTGTTCGGTGTTGGGGTTGATATCCTCTCGCCCCAATAGTAATTTTACTATTCCCTCATGCCCACACTGCACAGCACACCCGAGCGGTGTTCGACCATATTGGGTGTCGGCGGTGTTGGGATTAATGTCCGCTCGCTCCAATAACATTCTGACCACTCCCTCATATCCGTGCCCCGCGGCCCGCCAGAGTGGTGTTCGACCATGTTGGGTGTCTATAGTGTTGGGATTAATATCCACTCGCTCCAATAACATTCCGACCACTCCCTCATATCCGTGCTCCGCGGCCCGCCAGAGTGGTGTTAGACCATATTCGGTGTCTGCAGTGTTGGGGTCGATATCCCCCAGCTGTAATAGCTGCTTTACAACATCCTCATGACCTCCTGCGGCTGCCCACGAAAGGGCCGTTCGACCCATGTTGTCCCTTTCGTTAATACTCCACTCCTTGGTCGCCAATAAAGGGGCAACTATTTCCCCGACTCCATGAAATGCTGCTCCATGAAGCCCGGTAAAGCCTTCAGGCATAAACCTCTTAGAATTTGGGTCTTCCCAACCCTTATATTCGTAATAATATAGCAAGAGAAGTCGAGAGGCTATATGCTCCTCGTATCCAGTTAGGAGCAGGAGCGCAAGTGGAGCAGCACTCTCCGTCTTCTCCTTCCCCAAATGCTTTCCCCAATAACAAGAGGCATATTCAACAAAGGGGATTATTGGTGGGGCAGAAAGAAGGGTCGGCGAAAGTTCCCGGACGCATCGAAAATTGAGGTACGTCAAGCAAACCTCCGCCATCATCGAGTGCGGGCCTTGGAATAGGCTTGGATTGTTGGATAAATACTCTTGCAAAGTGAAGTGGACAGGCCGGACGATGGAGGAGGATGGCTCGATTGTGATAAGCCCCAGAGAACATCCCACTAGTGTTCGAATTGTAGGAATGTTTTCAACATCCAGATCCGTGGATCCTATCTTTACCCCTAAGGCATGGCATAGCTCGCTAGTTCGCAACGGTCGCTCCGAATTCGATACCCACATCAGGGCGTCTATCCCGAGTCTTGATCTGCCGCCCTTCTGGGCCTTTATTCGTTCCAAAGTTGCCCCATACACGTCCTCCAAACGACCACCACTGGCCATCTCGTTCAACTTTCGCTTCCTCTCTGAGACGGTAACCTCTCCCAGGATAGTGTCGATGGCTAGCGAGACGAGGAGGAATCTAAACACCGTGGTTGGTCAATATAGGATTATGCATAAAGTAAGAACTGCGGATTTCGGTACACACATTCCAGAGATCCTTTGTGGAATTATTCTCAAGATGTCCGCTCGCAAATTATCACACATCGCATCACTCTCAGGGTCCATCTCCAGCTTCTTCTCCAAATATCTCTCTATGTCGTGCGTCTTCGGGCTAATCGGTACTATAACACTAGTGGTGAAATATCTTGTAATTTCGGCCCGAACCTGAGGCCTCCCAGCGACAAATATTCGTGTCCTCGGCGACTCCTGAAGGATGTCCTTCAATGACACAAGAAGCTCCAATAGATGCTTAGGAAGGCACTCATCCAGAGCATCAATACAGATAAACACCCGGGGTAATGCGGCAACGGCCTGCTTCAGCATCTGCACCATATCCGGAAGTCGCAGACCTCGACCCCCAACCTCATTTTTCGCCTTTTGAAACGCCTTTTGCACATGCTCCAACACTTCCCCTCTAACTACGAGCTGCCTAAGGATGGCCCCCATGATATTGGCGGTTGTCTGCTCCCTCTGGTGGCGGAAGTCGCAGTAGAACATTGCGATTGCAATTTCTTCCTCGCAAGGCCCATCACACAGGTCATCGATAACTAGGGAACTAATATTGCTGGCTGTCGGTGACAATCCCTATTTCTTCCAGATGAATTAGGAACTTACCTTAGATATGTCTTGCCCACCCCCGGGTTCCCGTAGCAAAATAAGACCGCCTTATCTGCCCCGCCTTCATAGCTCCTCCATTCTCGAAACTCGTTTGTTTCTAAAAGCCAATTCCCCACACCATCGACCCTGTCGGTACGCACATCGTGGTGCCTCCCCCTGGGATCTAGTGGCGAGAGCCACTTCATTATTTCTGGGTTCTCATCGGCTATGATATTGTTCACGTTGACGGTATTGTTATGACTATTCGTCACGTTATGGCAGTTGACATTGTCGTTACCAATCGATATCGAGTGTCGATACGCTGTGTTATCCATGATGTGTCCAGAGTGTTTGGCGAGCGTAGCTATGCTATAGCGATAACTGTTGTAGCGATATTCGGGCTTTTATGGAATTTGGACAAGCAGGGCTGAAAAAAGGAGGTACTCCAGCGGGTGAAATTATTATCCAATCATCTCCTGCTGAGTAAACACCACCACACTGATCACTGTGAGACATGAGGTCCACATCCCCGACAGTAACATTCGGATAGAGGTGCAATCCATGTTTCTACAACAACTCCAGCCAAGAATCTCTCCCATAGTACGGCGGGCCAAACAGGTAGGCAGTTTGAGATTTACTCAACATGACAAATGACCACGAGCATAAGTTTTGTTTAGAACTCTTATGTTAATAGAATAAAATAAAATAAAATAAAATATTACAAGTGCCGTGGAATAACCATGAATTCCATATTTAGATAAAGTTTGTTATAATAAGTGGATGAGAGCTTAAAACGGCTAATCAGAAACTTTAGCGAGTTATAAAGCCCTCCAAACCCCATCCCATCCAATAAACGTCTCTCCAAAGGATTTTGACTACTACCTGATCATCCTCGCTGAGATTTTTCCACAAGTGCAATTGCTATAGCCTCGTTGAGGGTACAATAAGACCAAATCCCCCCTATATTGATGAGGTTCCATACAGTCAACAACACTTTTTATATAAAATACCAATGGACAGCCGATAGCAATACCCCATTCCCCACCAAAGCAGACACCCACCCTTGAACTCGACAGGGCCTATGCTAGTATACTCGCACTCCCAAGCTCTTATATCCTAACTTTCCCGGTCGCGGGTGACCCGGGGGGGGGGGGGTCAGGAGAAGATACACCCAAAGAGATCAACCCCTCCCATTTTACCCAGCTCACGCTCAGTCACGCACAAGGGTAATTACCTAGCTAGACCCAGCCTACACTTTGCGAACCCCGCGCTGGCGGTATATCACGATATCGCTCTACATAACGAAATCCCACGTAGCAGCGGGGGAAGGTCGTCTCGTTCAATCCCTGCAAAAAATAACACTCGTACTCCTCCCCCTCAACAGGCCCAACTAACCGCCAACAGCTCACCCGGATCTTTCATCCGGGCCGGAGGGACCGTACCAACTCCAGAACCGAGCTTTACCGGGATGGAAAAGACTTGCTGGAAGAAAGAGCCCTCGTTCCCTCCTACCGTTGATTCCCCCGCGGATTATACCTGGGCTCGCGGCTCCCTCGATTAAGGGTTCGGGGGAGTGGCCACATCACCGTTGTGCTGTAGCGGCCCTTCGATCGATCGTTCAGTAGGGTTGGAAATGCCCATCGTCACTATGCCTACCATAACGCGGTGAGGTATGGCTGTCTGTTGGAAATAGCCGTTGATGGCCGGACTTGGTGCGGGATGTGCCCGCTCTCTGTGACCGCGGAGGCATACGTACGCACTAGTCAAAGGACGCGCAAGCTCTCAAAATGTTTTCACCCCACTTGTTTTTTCCTTCCTTCACACCGTCTCCTCGCAACACACCTTCCTTCCTGTACACAACTTTCCTCAAGTCTTTCCTTCCACCAAGTTGTCATCAATCAATCATGATTCTCATCTCCACCTAAGCGGTTTCAGTCCACTGCGTAAAATCCCCACCGCAAATCATTACCTCCGCAACCAAGATTTTCAACACTGTCGGTTAGGAGCTTCGCGAGTGATGCGGTATGATTGTTGGGAACACTAATTGTTGTCATTGTTGTCATGGTTGTGCTCTGATATTTTCTGTAGCAATGCGCAATCGTTTCAACTGAGAAGTAATGATAGCCGACAATCAAGAGCATAGATTACCACTAACGACTACTAGAATGATAGGAAAGATACAGACAAGCTATATAGTAAAGTGGCTTGGTTCCGCTTTGCCATGCTTCCGCTTCCACCAAACTTCCGCAACAAAGAACAAAGGCATTCAAAGAAAGCATATAAGAACAAAAGGAATAAAGAGAGTATAAAGAAGGCCAACCCCGGACAAGACTTGGGAACAATTAAAAAGACTTAGAGGAAGCATTTGAGAGGAGAAAGAAACCATATTCCAACATTTTCTGTTCCTGCGGTTGCGAGTGACACCTCATGACTGCTTGCGTCACCCCCGCCGCCACTCCTGCTTCTGCACCCTCTTCTTTCTTTCTTTTCTTCTTTTCTCTCCTTATCCCTTGACACCCTTCTTACTGTTCTTTAAGCAATACAAGCTGCTCGCTTGCCTTGTGACCGCTCTCTTCTTAGTCACTCGTAATACCACCCAATTCCACTCATTAACTCCCGATACCACTCAACACCAGTTTACAGCACAGCACATGTAGATGACCTACGATATGAGTGACCCAATCTAGGGTATTGTGTCTAACTTTTATGTCGGGTGTCACGAGTTGGGGCATAGCGTTAGTTTTGAATAAAATCTCAACTCTTTAACCGATGGCTCGGATGAAATGGAAGCAGAGCGAAGCGACAGGATGTGTCTGCCAGGCAGGTTGGCGGAGTATTATTTGATGAGTCCTTTTTCAGAAGTACCCGGCGGATGTAGGAGCTTTCTGTTTTACACCGTATTTCGTTGATTTGCCTTTGTTTATTCCCAGTCCCATCACCCACTATCACCCGCCCCGCAATACCCCCCACCAACCATCAACCTGCGGGAAACATATTCTCGCAGTTTATACTTTGGGGGATCAGCCTATGCGCGCAGGTGTAAGTATACGTCGAGAAGGAGATCGCTGCGGATTAGTCTTACCGGACTGGTAGTCCCCGATCTGTAAGAGGTCCAGTCATGTCCGGCCATGCATGGAAAGAAGGAACACGGGAACCCACGATTCACGGTGATTTCCCGAATAGTGGGGATGACGAGTAGAGATATATGTGCGTCTTGTCGAGTAGGAATTGTTTTTAAGAATTCCAGGGTGATTTCTACTCCGTCCGAGGTAATCAATCCTCAGACTGGTCACCATAAAGGCTTCCATATTCAGCAGGCATCGCACTCTACTTCTCGCTCATGTCGCTAGCTATCTGACTAGGTGCTATATTATCAAGGAATCGGTGGGGTTTGTTATGTTTACTTAGTTCCTTCCTCGCCAAGGCTAAATGTATCATACTACCCCGTAGGGGGGGCTACTCATTTAGAAATCAGCGCACCGATTACGAGTCAGTAGTGAACACTCATGGGCGTGGTAGGCATTATACCAAATCCAACCCCCTGGAACAACAAAGCTATATGAATATCGTAAATTGGGAAGGGCAGATTGGTAAAAAAATATAGGGGGAGAAGGTATAATGCATCGCCATGATATAGGACTCTAGGAAAAAAAGATCTAGAGAAGAAAGCTAAGAAAATGAGCTGTCTAATAATGAAAGACGATAAACGGTATTGAACTGTGCAAGTGAGAGACGGAAAGGAAATAAAGACGCGAAAGAGCAAGAAGAAAAGGTGGGAGGCAGCAGAGATTGTGCACCTAGGCCATGGGACTCGGCAGGCTAATTTTTTTCTATTCACCTTCGTGCATGAGCCCGCGCTCAGAGAGCCCCTTGCACACCCTCCGCATTATAACGCAACAAACATATATGAAGTGACAGTAGTGACCGGGAAGGGAGGGTGAGAAGGAAGGAATAGAGGAAAAAAACTAAGGAGGAAATAATGGCGGAGGGAAGGATCACGGTTGCGAGGAGGGGTCAAGTATTGGGGGAGGGGGGTTCGGCGGGGAGAGGTAGGCCTCCGGGAAAGGCTAGAAGGGGCTCTAGAGCAGGTCCGGCGGCCTAGGTGGGGGCTCCCCGGTGTTTCTTTCGCTCTTTCCCACAATCGCTGATATGGATTGTTCTTTTCTTACTGTTGTTCAGAACGTTCCCCCGAGGAAGGGTGTTGTGCCCTATGTTTGCGGCCTTTCCGGTATCGATTGGGATGAGAAGGGAGGGCCAAGATTGGGAAAGTAACTGCACAGTACCTGAATGTTCGCGAGACACAACAAAGTCAAGCGCTGTTTCGCCGCTGGGGCCGGGTATGTCAGGATTGAGATCTTCTCGTTCCAATAGCAACCTTACGATTCCCTCATACCCGCGCTGCGCAGCCCACAAGAGTGGTGTTCGACCATATCGGGTGTCTACAGTGTTGGGATTGACTTCTCGTTCCAATAGCATTCTTACTATTCCTTCATGTCCGCGCTCCGCAGCCCACGAGAGTGGTGTTCGACCGTATTCGGTGTCTGCAGTGTTGGGATTAACATCTGCTCGCTCCAATAGCATTCTGACCACTCCTTCGTATCCGCGCCCCGCAGCCCACCAGAGTGGTGTTCGACCGTATTCGGTGTCTGCAGTGTTGGGATTAATATCCGCTCGCTCCAATAACATTCTGACTACTCCCTCATGTTCGCGCTCTGCAGCCTACTAGAGTGGTGTTCGACCATATTCAGTGTCTGCAGTGTTTAGATTAACATCCGCTCGCTCCAATAACATTCTGACCACTCCCTCATGTCTGCGCTCTGCAGCCCACCAGAGTGGTGTTCGACCATATTCAGTGTCTGCAGTGTTTGGATTAATATCCGCTCGCTCCAATAACATTCTGACCACTCCCTCATGTCCGCGCCCCGCAGCCCACAAGAGTGGTGTTCGACCACCCATGGTGTCTGCAGTGTTAGGATTAATATCCGCTCGCTCAAATAACATTCTTACCATTCCTTCATGTCCGCGCTCCGCAGCCCACAAGAGTGGTGTTCGACCGTATTCGGCGTCTGCAGTGTTGGGATTAATATCCGCTCGCCCCAACATCACTCTGACCACTCCCTCATGTCTGCGCTCTGCAGCCCACCCGAGTGGTGTTCGACCATATTTGGTGTCTGCAGTGTTGGGATTAACATCCGCTCGCTCCAATAACATTCTTACCACTCCCTCATGTCCGCGCCCCGCAGCCCACGAGAGTGGTGTTCGACCACCTTTGGTGTCTGCGGTGTTTGGATTAATATCCGCTCGCTCCAATAACATTCTGACCACTCCCTCATGTCCGCGCTCCGCAGCCCACAAGAGTGGTGTTTGACCATATTTGGTGTCTGCGGCGCGGGGATTAACATCCGCTCGCTCCAATAACATTCTGACCACTCCCTCATGTCCGCGCCCCGCAGCCCACAAGAGTGGTGTTCGACCACCCATGGTGTCTGCAGTGTTAGGATTAATATCCGCTCGCTCCAATAACATTCTTACCACTCCCTCATGTCCGCGCTCCGCAGCCCACAAGAGTGGTGTTTGACAATATTTGGTGGCTGCAATGTTGGGATTAACATCCGCTCGCTCCAATAACATTCTAACCACTCCCTCATGTCCGCACTCCGCAGCCCACGAGAGTGGTGTTTGACCATATTCAGTGTCTTGAGCGTTAGGATCGATATCCTTCAGCTGTAATAGTAGCTTTACAACATCCTCATGACCTCTTATAGCTGCCCACGAAAGGGCCGTTCGACCCATGTTGTCTCCTTCGTTAATACTCCACTCTTTAGTCGCTAATAAAGCAGCGACTATCTCCCCGATCCCGTGAAGCGCCGCCCCATGGGGCCCTGTAAAGCCCTTGGGCATAACCTTCCTGTCGTTCGGGTTTTGCCAAAAATGTCTATGCTCATAATAATGTAGCAAGAGAAGCCGAGACGCTATATGCTCCTCGTATCTAACCAGGAGCTGGAGCGCAAGCCGAATAACACTCTCCGTCCTCTCTTTCCCCGTATGCTTTCCCAATAACAGGAAGCATATTCAACAAAGGGGACTATCGGTGGGGCGGAACGAAGAGTTGGCGAAAGTTCTCGGACGCAACGAAAATTGAGGTACGTCAAGCAAACCTCCGCCATCATCGAGTGTGGGCTTTGAAACAGGCTTGGATTGTTGGATAAATATTCTTGCAAAGTGAAGTGGACAAGCCGGACAATAGAGGAAGATGCCTCAACTGTGATAAGCCCCAGGGAACACCCTATCAGTGTTCGAATTGTAGGAACGTTTTCAACATCCAGATCCGTAGATCCCATCCTTACTCCTAAGGCATGGCATAGCTCACTATCTTTCAACGGTCGCTCCGAATTCGATACCCACATCAGGGCGCCCATCCCGAGTCTGGATCTGCCGCCCTTCTGGGCCTTTATTCGTTCAAGAGTTGCCCCATACACATCCCCCAAATGAGTGCCCTTGGTCATCTCGTCTAACTTTCGCTTCCTCTCTGAGATGGTAACCCCTCCTAGGATTGCGTCGATTGCTAGCGAGACGAGGAGGAATCTAAACACCGTGGTTAGTCAATGTAAGATAATGCATGAGACGAGAACTACGGATTCCGCTACATACATTCCAGAGATCCTCTGTGGGATAACTCTCAGGATGTCCGCTCGCAAAGCATTGGACATTGCGCCACTCTTCGTGTCCATCTCCAACCTCTTCTTCAAATATCTCTCTATGTCGTGCGTCTTCGGACTAATCGGTACTATAACACTGCCCGTGAAGCGTTTCTCAATTTCGGCCTGAACCTGAGGCCTCCCGGTGAAAAATATTCGCGTCCCCGGTGACTCCTGAAGGGTGTCCTCCAGTGACACGAGAAGCCCTAATAGATGCTGAGGAAGGCACTCATCTAGAGCATCAATACAGATAAACACCTGGGGTAATGTGGCAATCGCCTGCTTCAGCATCTGCACCATATCCGGAAGTCGCAGGCCTCGACCCCCAACCTCATTTTTCGCCTTTTGAAACGCTTTTTGCACATTCTCCAACACCTCCCCTCTAACTATGAGCTGCTTAAGGATAGTTCCTATGATGTTGGCGGTTGTCTGCTCCCTCCGGTCACGGAAGTCGCAGTAGAACATTGCGATTGCAATTTCTCTCTCGCAAGGTTCATCACACAAGTCATCGATAACTAAGGAACTAATATTGCCGGCTGTCGGTGACGATCCCTACTTCTTCTAGACGAACCAGGAACTTACCTTAGATATGTCTTCCCCACTCCCGGATTCCCGTAGCAAAATAAGACCGCCTTATCTGCCCCGCCTTCATAGCTCCTCCATTCTCGAAACTCGTTTGTTTCTAAAAGCCAATTCCCCACACCATCGACCCTGTCGGTACGCACATCGTGATGCCTTCCCCTGGGGTCCAGTGGCGAGAGCCACTTCATTATTTCTGGGTTCTCATCGGCTATGATATTGTTCACGTTGACGGTGTTGTTCTGGCTATTCATCACGTTGACAGTTGACATTGTCGTTACCAATCGATATCGAGTGCCGATACGTTGTGTTGTCCATGGTGTGTCCAAAAGTGTTCGGCAGGCGTAGCTATGCTATAGCGATAACTTGTCGTAGTGACATTCGGGCTTTTATGGAATTTGGACAAGCCAGGCTGAAAAAAAAGAGGGACTTCAGGGGGGTGAAATTATTATCCAATCATCTCCTTCTGAGTAAACACCACCGCACTGATCACTGTGAGACATGAATTCTACATCACACATTCCCGACAGTAAGCATTCGGATAGAGGGGTAATCCATGTTTCTACGGAGGTACTCGAGTACAGCGTGTAAGTTTTGTAGGTTACACAGGGGGTGAGGGTGGCAGTCTTCGTTTGTGGAACCTACAAGGGACCGGCATTTAGCGATCGCATACACTAAAAACGGATAGGCAACGGTGACATTGAAAATGGACAATAAACCGAACACGATGGGGTAAGAGAGTGATGCTTTGAAGCCACACTGTGTATTTTTGTTTGTCGTTGTCACCAGTTCATCATGTCACCGGTTCTTCGTCATTGTCATCTGTTTGTTGTGGCAGCCAGTATAAACCTCACGATGTGTAGAGCAAGTCACGCAATCTGAACCATATACCCTTTTGAAAGCCACGTTGGATCAGAGTAAAATAAATAAGAGCCGTTTAGGAGAACAAATGGTTGTTAATCTGAAAGATATTGAGTTCATAGAAAGGAATAAATCCTCTATAAAGGGTGAGGAAAACAATGTAGTTTGGAGGGTTTTAGTAGGCTAATTATGTCGTCTTCCACTTCTTCTACTATTACGCGCTCAGAGGGCCCCACTGGCAGGCCCGCTTCACAGTCAGCATACCACACTACTGAGTCTTTAAACCCCTTTCCAAATTCTCTCTGAAGGCAAATCACACTTTCTTTACAATCTAAAATTAGATCACTTCGAACTTTTGCTATGTGGCCCTTTTGACGAATATCACAGGCTGTTCAACTCCCAGTCAGTACCGTATTTTCCATTTGTGCCCAGCCAAATACCCCCCCAGTGCACCGTACTGGGAGACTACCTTGCCTGAGCTCTCAGGATAAGATCTAGTTAATAGCTCATGCTATAGCCTGCCAGGAGAATCGCCGAAAGCCACTCTCTATGATTGCCGAGGAGCTTGGCATAAAGGTTAATGAGTGTACATTCCGTTGCTTTTTTGACAGCAAAAACTACCACCGTCGAATAGCACGAGCTAAGCCTTTCCTATCAGTAAAGAATAAAACGGCCCGACTCCACTTCACCGATACCTCTCATGATTGGACAGTTCCTGATTGGTCCAAGGTTATATGGACCGATGAGTGTGCATTTAATGTAGGTGGATTCTCTGGGAATACCTAGGTTACAAGCACTCTAGCCGAAGAGTTTGCAGAGGATTGCCTAGTACCAAAATTTCGAAAATTACAAACCATTATGGTGTGGGGGTGTATTACTAGAAACCAAAAAGGCCTTTAGTGATATGAAATAAGGCTGAATGGGGCAAGACAATCAACATCTCTAACTACTGTGAGTATATTGTTATTCCACACTTACACCAATTCTGACTTTAGCTATGCGAAAAGCCAGATGATTACGTTTACCTTCAGCAAGACAACACTTCACCACATAAAGCAAAATACACTACTACTGGCCTAAAAAATCTCAATATGCTAGGTTACTTCTTTGCCTGACCTTCAACCTGTCCAGACTTAAACCCAATCGAACAGGTCTGGCGGATTTTGAAAGAGAGAATTCACAGACTGTAACAGGTTTATTCCTGTCTAACGAGAATACAATAGGACCGGCGATAGACCTGCTAGCGCTGGTGCTAAGGGAGGCTTCAAGGGACCGGAGGTAAGAGATAATAGTTGAAGGACAAATAGAACTCAGGGATTGCCATTCAACCAAGTGTATTCTTAGACTAAAGGTCTGTCGAAGTCTGCTGTCTCCTGCTAGCCAGGAGACTTGTTTAAATACAAAACCCAAGAGCGATAGCCTTCCTGCAATCACGATCATTACCAGTAGCTGCGCACATACCAGAATCCTGTAATCCTGCAAGACCAAAGAAAGAAACAAACAATGCTCAGCCCTCGCCAGTGTTACATGACCATTGCATACCCGGAATCATAAATATAAACTTCCAGCAAAGCAAACTAAACATAGCAATACGATAGCATAGCCTATCTGACTCAGAGACAGTGGCGGAGCTGAAATCAAATCAAATAAACCAAATATAAATTAACTAAACATAGGAGATCCTGCATGGCCGCTCCTGTGTACCGTTTACCGGAACATGTACACATGTTACACAGACACTCTTCTCGCCCAACTACCAATCAGCAACTCCTTTGGGCGATTCAGGAGGAGTGGGATGCAATTACCTTGGAGGAAATTGCTACTATAACCGGCTCTCTATCTCTCCGGGTCCTTGCTGTTCAGGCGGCCTCTGGTGGTCACACAAAATACTAGGCCTATGCCCAGGAACTAGTCGTGCTTGAAGACCAAGGTTAGTCCATGAACACTTCCAATATCTATTCTTAGCTCGTATCTAGCTAATCCCTTAACTTGCAATAGAGAAGAAACTCCATGAACACTTTAAAGAATTCGAGTGAGTATAGGGTTTCACCACTATTAGAATAAAGAGATTTACTTAGTATTTGAACGTAGGGTTTGCATTTCTTTCTAGTACTTTTTTCTTACTTTCTTTTTTTTCATCTCTCTTGTGGCCAGGAGTGGATTTAGCTATAGCAGGATAGTGGGAGAGTGGAGGGATATCTGGAGTGGTCATCTGAATAGTAATGAAATCTGGTGACTGTGGGAGCGAGTGGTCTACTTCCTGGGTTATGATATTATGGCTCTCTTTTGCTTTGATTTTTTCCTTCTATATGCTTTCAGTATTCTTACTTCTTCCAATAATGACAAGAATTGCTAGTTATTCAGAAATTTCATACCGTTGTACTGCTTATTGAAATATCCTGTAACCTCTTCATGTTCCGTGGAATCTAAAACAGTTACTCAGCTAATGTCTCATAAGGCTCAGTGTGTGCGAAGACTTTATGCCTGTCCCTTGTACAAAACTTACACGCTGTACCTCTGTACAACTCCAGGAACTTACTTCAAGAATCTGTGACATAGTACGGCGGGCCAAATGTACTGTGCAGGTAGGGCAGTTTGAGATTTACTCAACATGACAAACGACCATGAACATAGGTTTGTTTAGAGCTCTTATGTTAAAGAGGTAAAGTAAAATATTACAAGTACCGTAGAAAAAAAACCTAAATTCCATATTTAGATAAAGTTTGTTATAATATTATGATACTAACGTCATTTACCGGGAACCCGATCAGGACCAGGATCCCGCTCACCCATAGCAACCACTGAAAAATCAAACTTACATTTGATTATCACAATTAATAATAGAGATACTACTTTGAAAATCTAGCTATAAGTACTTTAAAATATAGAGAATCTGAAAATAT
>Ga0307517_10001140_pt1 | contig 44882 bp, 31 predicted proteins | sample 23_EM_MG_FD_194515 | JGI IMG/M metagenome (GOLD analysis project Ga0307517, IMG submission 194515) | Populus trichocarpa ectomycorrhiza microbial communities from riparian zone in the Pacific Northwest, United States - 23_EM | ecosystem: Host-associated > Plants > Roots > Unclassified | place...
ACCATAATATATATCTTAGCTGTAGTAATGTAAGCGGTGTACAGGTGAAGCCGAAACACAAACTAAGTAAAAGAATACACGGTAGTGTTATGAAATGCACATAGGAAATATAACGGATTTTCAACACAACGCTGGGCCGGATAAAGAGACAAGGTAAGGGGGAGGAGAGGCTTGGAATGGACGCTTTGATGTGGATATCTCATGCTGGGCGACCCTTGAAGCCTGATGAACTGTGTCACGCCATAGCAGTCGAGATAGGGTCGCTGGACGTTAATGCCGATAATGTCCCTTCAATAGGGACACTGCTGCTCTGTTGCCAAGGACTTGTTGTCATGGACAAGGAGGCTTCCACTGTCCGGTTAATCCACTTTACCCTTCAGGAGTATCTCAAGGCTCATGTCGAGTTTTTTGGCGTAGCTCATGCGACAATGGCAGAGACCTGCTTAAGTTATCTGAATTCGCAGCAGGTCAAGGCCCTCCCGGCTAGCTCCTCCCCCGATCTCCCGAGCACACCCTTTCTCGAATATTCCTCGGTGTATTGGGGTGTCCATGCAAAACGAGGTCTTTCGAATCGCGCTGAACTACTCGTACTTGCGCTAAAACTATTTGACGACTACAACAACCAAATACCCACTAGAATCCTCTTAGAAGCGCAGGAGTACTATTCTCCCACTATTGATTCAACCAAACTTTTCCTGTTCCGTGGTCTACACTATGCATCCTTTTTTGGAATTGTTGAAATTGTAGTTGGTTTGATGGAAGTGGAGGGTTGCGATATCAATCAAGAAGACTGTATTGGGAATACACCGCTCGGGTGGGCTGCTTGTAATGGGCACGAGGGCGTGGTGGAAATACTGCTCGGAGAGGACCATATCAGCGCCGACAAACCGGATATGGATGGCCAAACACCACTCTGTTGTGCTGCGCAGCATGGGCACGAGGGAGTGGTGAAAATGCTACTCCGGCGGGACATCAACCCCAACAAACCTGATATCGACGGCCAGACACCACTTTGTTGTGCTACCCAGAGTGGGCACGAGGGAGTGGTGAAAATGCTACTCGGACGGGACGACGTCGACCCCGACAGACCGGATAACCACGGCCTAACACCACTCTGCTGCGCGGCTTGGAATGGGCACGTGGGAGTGGTGAAAGTTTTACTCGGGCGGGGTGATGTAAACCCCAACAAACCGGGTTGGTGCGGCCGAACGCCACTCTGGTTTGCCGCTGAGAATGGGCGCGAGGGAGTAGTGGAGATACTACTCGGACGAGACGACATCAACCCCGACAAATCGGATATAGACGGCCAAACACCACTCTGTTGTGCCGCCCAGAGTGGGCACGAGGGAGTGATAAAAATGCTACTCAGACGGGACGACGTCAACCCTGACAAACCGGACAACTGCGGCCTAACACCACTCTGGCATGCTCTCCTGAACGGGCAAGTGGATGTGGTGGAAGTGATACTCGACCTAGGCGGTGCCAACCCCAACAAACCGGGTTGGATGGTGTGGCTTGAATTTTCCTTCGTATTCACTTTTTTCGTTGTTATACTGGTATTATGGTGGTGAATCCTCCTTTCACATTCGTTGTTCATTTGTTTTTCTCCACGCTTAATTTATTTCCTTTTCCTCCCCCCCCCGCCGCAGTACAAGTCTCATGGTTGTTTAGTTATAGATAAAAATGATAACGTATAAGTATTTCATGCCCCCCTGAAGATCAGCGTAAAAGCTAGTCAAGTGAGGTATTGTAGTAATCAGATTCTATTATGAACGCTATTTGACAGAGATCATGCTTGCATTCCAGGACTCCCTAACTTGTCAATGGTGACCGCATGGCTCACCGTCCCGTAGGATATCGACTTGAAGTGAGTTTGGAGGGGCATTCCATCCTTTTATCTACCATAACCTTTGCCCTCTCAAGACACTGAGTCCGATACTCAAGCCGGGGATCACAAGCCCACACTGCGCCCACAGCTAAACACAGGAAACGTTTCCATACCCGGGACATTAGCGTCGCAAAATACTGTATGTTAATGTAAATTAGGGCTGTAGAGTTCGGTGCCGTGGAGCGGTGTCTTGCACCTTAAGACTAGACACCGGGTAATGGTGTCTTTTTGCTATAGGAGTTCATGTTGCCAAGGTGCTGATGTGTTAGGCTTTCCCACCGCGTGTGGATTTTAGGTAGGTGACCCCCAATGAGTGACTTGGAGGGTGCATAGGCAAGAAGCTTAAAGATGAAGCTTTAGTAGCATACGAGCAACCCCACTAGCAGGAGCAGGCTGCGGGAGAAGGCGGAAGTTGGATCCCGGGTATTCTTATCCGGAATGCCATGGACTAATTGTGTACTTAAAACCTGAATTTGGCTCTCCCTATCCTCGGTACGCCATCGGTACCCCCCCCCAGACTTACATTACCACTGAGGTGGGGGGCATTTTTTATACTATCTAGGCTAACCAAGCCCTGCAGATTTACGTTAGGCTATGGACCGGTATGATACTCGTATGTGTGGTGGCGTGGGTTGGGTAAACCTACTGCGCTGACTGGAAACTTAGACGATTGATGACCTGTAGTGGAGCTGTTAAAAAACTTAGGAACCAGCGGCAAAAATCCAGTCATCATTGTGGATATAGTCTAACAGCAGTCAAGTGTAGCAGTATGTGCAAACTGGCTGAATCAAGAGTGATATTTTTTTCAATACCGATAATGTCCCTTCAATAAGGACTTTGCCTACCTGTTGCTCACTTGGGGACTTGGGGCCATGGACAACGAGGCTTTGTTCTTGATAACGGCGGCATGTTTGTAGGTAGCGTGGTTAGAATAACCCGGGGTTTGGAGAGGCGGCTGGCATGGGGAGTCTCCGTGGGTGGAAAGTTTTTACTGGACTGTTTTTCCTCCACCTGCCTCGCCTTGCAAGGGGAGAGGGACACCCAGGGAGGGGGAACATCGGTGAATTGGCGGAGTATCATCAACCAAGGGCAATACCAGCATCCCTCTGGGCGAGAAGGCTGGCAGATTCCATCGACAACAAGAATTAATTTGCTTTCTTTGCTCTTTCGTTCCCTCCTTCTTGCACGACCTCTGGTAAACTTTTACAAACTTAGCTACTCGTGACGGGGCTATGGACAGGGGCTACGGCCTGAGAATACTAGCAGGGTTATAACTGAGGACGCTCCAGAAAGTGCGCGATAGCTCAAAGTAACTCCCGTAGCGTACCTCGAAGAGAATAAAACCTGGAAAGAGAGGGAAGGAAAAAATCTCAACGTATATAACTGCTGCTCAACACAGCTTTTCTCGCCTACCATAGTGACTTTGTGGCTCAACATAACATTGGAGGTCTACCGTAACCGCAGCCTCAAGTAAAAATGATCAAAATGGGGACCGGGCTTCCAGGCTTTTGATTAGAGCTTTCGGTGTGCTCGATCCAATTGAGCAACAATGCTTCTGACTTTTCATTTCCACATTTACCGATTTTTTATACCGGAGGATCTAGCATTCTACTTTATAACCATTTTTGTACAGCCCTGCTACTGGTCATTGAATACTCGTGATGATTATTAATACTCCTGTTGTGTGGTGAGAATGAAGGCAAGCGCAGCCTGAATTTATATTTCAACATCCTGGTATTATTTACCTGCTGACTGGGAAGTACTCGAGTATAAGAGACGGTGCTAGTACTGGTAGCATAATAGGTCATGGTATGGGCAGTATTATATCTTGACAAGGTGGGCAAATATCGAGCCCCAAACTTAGATTCAGCCTAGAGCTCTGTTGAGCCACAAAGTTACCTTAGTAAGCTACAAAACTTTGTTGAGCCGCATGGAGGCTTGGCGGTCGGACACTCTTTCATGTGCCCCCAGTTGTGTTCAAGCATTCGGAGGGTGTGTGGCGCCTAGCCAGAGCCTTGACACGTGCATGGGCTGTTAACACCTGCTTTCCCTTTTTGCTTGCGGGTATGATATACTGAATCTCGTTGATATTTCTTACTGCATGCCTCCAAAAGAAGGGGTTGAACTCTTATCCTATTCATACTTCGGAAGGTCATGTTTGCTTCGGTGGGCGGTTAGTATCTTGTGTGACCTAAGCGGCGGAGAATACCGTGAGCGTCCTCTCACGACCCCCTGACTCATCCCAACCCTTTTGATGCAACTCAACGGACAATCACGGAGGCCAGTTTAAGTTATCTAGGTTTGCAGCAGCTCAAGGTTGCCCATCTCCAAAGCACACCCTTTCTAGAATATTCCTACCTATATTCGGGGCCCGCGCAAAAGGAGAACCTTCGGATCCCGCTAACCGCCGCACCTGCGCTAAGGCTATTTGACAACTACGAATACCACGTGTCGACTACGATCCGATTAGAAGGGCCGGAGAACTACTCGTACACTGTTGATTCCGACAAAATTTGCCTGCTCGGTGGTCTACGCCGCGCATCCGGTTTTGGTTTTGTCGATATTGCCTTGGGTTACGGTAGGTGGAGGTGGGAGGCTGTGGTATCGCCAAGGGGGGCTGCATGGCTGCCGGTAATACACCTCTCGCATGGGCTGCCGGTAGTGGACACGAGGAAGTGGTGAAAATGCTCCTCGAGCGGGACGACGTCAATCCCAGCAAAGCTGGTCGGTACGGCCAAACGCCACTCTGGTGTGCTGCTCAGAATGGGCACGAGGGAGTGGTGAAGATGTTACTCGGACGAGACGGCGTCAACGCCGACGAACCCGATTATGACGGCTAGACACCACTCTTGTTTGCCGCCCGGAATGGGCACGAAGGGGTGATGAAAATATTGCTCGGGCAGGATGACGTCGACCCCAACAAACCAGATAACTACGGCCGAACACCACTCGGTGGTGCTGCCTATGAGGGGCATGAAGCAGTGGTGAAAATACTGCTCGGATGGCACGGCATCGACTCTGACAAAAGGTACGAGAACGGCGGAGCCCCGCTCTACTATGCTGCCCTGAGGGGGCATGAGGGAGTTGTGAAGATGCTACTTGAGCGGGACGATGTCAACCCTAACAAACAAAATTTTCTTGGCGAAACACCACTCTGCTGTGCTGCCTATAGTGGGCATGAGGGAGTAGTGAAAATAATACTTGGGCGGAACGACGTCGACCCCAGCAAACCTGATTACCGTGGCCGAACACCACTCTGGTGGGCTAGCCGGCGTTGCCATGCGGGAATCAGGGCGCTACTACAGCCCCCAGAATCTACACGTACCACCCCCGGCGTGACCTAGGGCCGGGGAGGCATCTCCCTCCTCACCGTCTCCAAATTTGGATGGCCTACCGTAAAAACTCGAATACAAGGCCGGTGTGCTATGTCGTTGTAATTGCCTTTCGTGGTAAAGCGCTGTCTATTTTTCTTTTTTTCGTCCCAGCCGAGGGGTGATTTTGCTGTGACTCTTCTACCCCTTTCCCAGAGGGGAAATTTCAACGACATAGCACACCGGCCTTGTATTCGAGTTTTTACGGTATTCCTCATTTCCGCAGAGTCACAGCCATTGCATAAACATGCTCATCGCCGCCTTTCCTCCCTCTTCTCATTTTCACGCAGCTTCAACCCGCAGTTTATAATGCCGCACTTCGGTAATTGCCGTGTTTCCTTGTGTTCCTTGGCAGGTCTGCCACTGCAGGTCAGCTTGAATGTTTCCTTTTAGTATGAGAAAATCATGTGCGGTGGGAATGCCAATATTTATCGTATACCCCTTTTCTTATACTGCGGGGTCAGTCTGATCAAAGATGCGGCGCTTGTTGGGGGTTATTTCTCTTGTATTGAGATAAGCCGATGTGGCTTGAAATTTCCATCATATTTACATTTCCCGTCCTTTCCTGGTTGTAAATCCTCTTTGCACATTTTCTGTTCAATTCTTTTTCAAGAGTTTCTTAACCCCTTTTCCTCTCCCTCTGGCGTATGGTGATGAATTCTGGGGGTGTAGCAGCACCATCACTCCAATATGACCACGCTCAGCAGCGCGCAGGAATGGTGTTCGGCCACAGTGATCCGGTTTGTTGGGGTTGACGTCGTTGCGCCCGAGCAGTATTTTCACTACTCCTTCATGCCCATAATTAGCAGCATAGCAGAGTGGTGTTTGGCCGCCCCCGCATGGCTTATCGGGTTTGATATCGGGCCGCCCGAGTAGCATTCTCACCACCCCCTCGTGTCCTCTCAAAGCCGCACAACAGAGTGGTGTTTTGCCGTGCCAACCTGGTAAGTTGGGGTTGATGTCGCCCCGTCCAAGAAGCATTTCCACCACTCCCTCGTGCCCATTCCAAACCGCACAACAGAGTGGCGTTAGAGCATGCCAACTCCGTTTGTTCGGGTTGACGTCGCTCCGTCCGAGCAGTGCTTTCACCACTCCCTCGTACCCACTCTGGGCAGCACAGGAGAGTGGTGTTTGGCCAGCGTTATTTGGTCTGTCGGGGTTGACGTCGCCCCGCCCGAGCAGTATTCCCACTACCCCCTTATGCTCACTGTTAGCAGCAAACCAGAGAGGTGTTCTGCCGTTATTATCAGGTCTGTCGGGGTTGACCTCGTCCTGCCTGAGTAGTATTTTCACAACTCCCTCATGCCCATTCCAAGCCGCATAACAGAGAGGTGTTCGGCCACGGCTATCTGGCCTGTCGGGGCTGATGTCGTCCCGTCCAAGCAGTAAATCCACCACCCCCTCGTGTCCATTATAAGCCGCCCACGCCAGAGGTGTATTACCGATACCTATACTGTCTTCTATGTCGATACCGCAGCCTTCCACCTCCAGCTAACCAAAGACAATCTCGACAAGTACAAATGCGGACGTACTGTGTAGACCACCAGTCAGGCAATTTCCTGTCTCAATCAAAAGTGCACGACAGGTTCTCTATCTTTCTAACTAGATCTAACTGGGTGAGTGGTATTCGTAGCCGTCAAATAGCTTTAGCACGAGTAGCTTAGGGTGATCCGAAGGTTCTCATTTAGCGATATTTTCATAATAGAAGGAGGAATGGTGTGCTTTAGAGATGGGGAGAGGGATTAATTGAAAGAGCTTTCACCTACCACGAAATCAGATCACTTAAGCAAACCATGGTGATTGAAGAACAAGTTGTATAGCTTACGGCGAAAAACAGATCGGATAAAGAGCTTCTAGGGATTTTTATTAGAGCCCCCAGTGTGCTCGAGCCAAATTGAGCCACCGAGTTTCGATCATTTCCACATTTGCCGATTATTTTTAACCTAACACGTACTAAAAGGTTCAGGATGAGTCAGGAGCTACTCTGGAAGGGTAAAGTGGATTTACCATGCTGGGGGAGTCTCGTTGTCCACAACAAGTCCTTAAGTTAGCAACATGCCAGCAATGACATCCCGCCACTCTATCACAACTCCGTGAGAGAGCCGTGGCCTGTTGCCAAGGACTTGTTGTCATAAACAACGTGGCTTCCCCAGTCAAGGTCCACTTTACCCATCAAGCGGACCCCCACCTATCTCCCAAACACACCCTTTCTCCAATATTCGGCTTTATATTCGGGGGTCGACAGGAAACGGGCCTTTCGGATTACTCTTAATTACTTGCCCTAAAGCCGTTCGACTAGTGCAATCACCGAATACCGATTAAAACACCCCCAAGGCACAAGCCAGATACCCAGACGCTGTTGATTCCAACAAACCTGGCCCGTTCTCTGGGGTCTACACTGGGCATTGGTGTTCGGGATTGTTGAAACTGATTATTGGCTTGGTAGGGATGGAAGGTGGTGGTCTCAACCAAGAAAATAGTATGGGTGATAGATTTCTGGGGTGGGCGGTTAGGAATGGGTACGAGAAAGTGGTGGAAATAGTATTACGACGGAATGACGTTAACCCTAATAAACCCAGTTGGTGCGCTCTGACACCACTCTGTTGTGCTGCCCGGGGCGGGCACGAGGGGGTGGTGAAAATACTGCTTGGCCGGCGCGACGTCGACCCCAACAAACCAGATAACGATGGCCAAACACCGCTCTTTTATGCTGTACAGAATGGGAATGAAGGAGTGGTGAAAATGCTACTCGGGCGCAGCGAGGTCAACCCCAACACATGGGGCGGGGACGGCCTAACACCCCTTCATTGTGCTGCCCGGAATGGGCATGAGGGAGTTGTGGAAATGCTGCTCAGGCGGGGCGATATATTCCCCGACAGCCCCGATAAGAACGGCCAAACCCCGCTCTGGTATGCTGCTGCGGGTGGGCACGGGGGAGTGGTGAAGGTACTACTCGGGCGGGGTGACGTTAGCCCCAACCCATCGGGACGGAAAGGTATGACACCACTTCATCATGCTGCCCAGAATGGGCGCGAGAGGGTTGTAACGACGCTGCTCGGACGGAGCGATATCATCTCCGACAACACAGATCACAACGGCCGAACCCCACTCTGGCATGCTGCTGCGGGTGGGCATGAGGGGGTGGTGGAGATACTACTCGGACGGGGCGACGTCAATCCCAATACAGCGGGCTGGTACGGTACAACACCACTCCATCGTGCTGCCCAGAATGGGCATGAGAGAGTTGTAGCAATGCTGCTCAGGCGGGGCGATATCACCCCCGACAGCCCTGATAGGGACTGCCAAACCCCACTCTGGCATGCTGCTGCGGGTGGGCATGAGAGAGTGGTGAAGGTACTACTCGGACGGGGCGACGTCAACCCCAACACACGGGGCTGGTACGGTATAACACTACTCCATCGGGCTGCCCAGAATGGTCATGAGAGAGTTGTAACAATGCTGCTGGAAAGGAGAGATATCATCTCCGACAACTTAGATTGCAACGGCCGAACGCCACTCTTGTATGCTGCTGCGGGTGGGCATGAGGGAGTGGTGAAGGTACTACTCGGGCGGGGTGACGTCAACCCCAATACATCGGGCTGGTACGGTATAACACCACTCCATTGCGCTGCCCAGAATGGGCACGAGAGAGTTGTAACGATGCTACTCGGACGGAGCGATATCATCTCCGACAACTCAGATTACAACTGCCGAACTCCACTCTGGTATGCTGCTGCGGGTGGGCATGAGGGAGTGGTGAAGGTACTACTCGGGCGGGGCGACGTCAATCCCAACGCACGGGGCTGGTACGGTATAACACCACTCCAGCGTGCTGCCCAGAATGGGCATGAGGGAGTTGTAGCAATGCTGCTCGAGCGGGGCGACGTCAACCCCAACACACCGGGCTGGTACGGTCTAACGCCATTCCATTGTGCTGCCCAATATGGACATGAGCGAGTTGTGGCAACGCTGCTCAGACGGAGCGATATCGCCCCCGACGGCCCTGATTGGGACGCCCAAACCCCTCTCTGGCATGCTGCCGCGGGTGGGCACGAGGGAGTGGTGAGGGTACTACTCGGGCGGGGTGACGTCAACCCCAACACACCGGGCTGGTACGGTATAGCACCACTCCATCGTGCTGCCCAGAATGGGCATGAGAGAGCTGTAGCAATGCTGCTCGGGCGGAACGGTATCGCCCCCGACAGCCAAGATTGCAACGGCCGAACCCCACTCTGGCATGCTGCTGCGGGTGGGCACGAGGGAGTGGTGAAGGTACTACTTGGGCGGGGCGACGTCAATCCCAACACACCGGGCTGGTACAGTATAACACCACTCCATCGCGCTGCCCAGAATGGTCATGAGAGAGTTGTAACAATGCTGCTCAAACGAGACGGTATCGCCCCCGACAGCCAAGATTGCAACGGCCGAACCCCACTCTGGTATGCTGCTTTGGTTGGGCACGAGGGAGTGGTGAAGGTACTGCTCGGGCGGGGTGACGTCAATCCCAACACACCGGACTGGTACGGTATAACACCACTCCATTGTGCTGCCCAGAATGGTCACGAGAGAGCTGTAACGATTCTGCTCGGACGGAGCGATATCATCTCCGACAACTCAGATTACAACGGCCGAACCGCACTCTTGTATGCCGCTGAGAACGGGCACCAAGTAGTGGTGAATATGCTACTCGAACGGGGCGGCGTTGACCCCAACAAACCAGATCACGGTGGCCACACACCACTCTGGTGCGCTGCGCAGCGTGGCCATGCGGGAGTGGTAGCTCTGCTACAGCCCCTCCTTGTCGTCCCTGGGTATAAACGATCTATCAGCCATTTTAGCAAAACCACACCAATCTCATAAACACGTCTGCAGCCGACATTTTCCCTCCATCCTCTCATTCCCGCACATCAGCCTGCACTGTGTAATGTCTTGTTTCGGTCAAAGAGTCACACGTGATGGGATCACCCAGGCGCGCCCAAATCCCCGTATCGATTCTCATATGTAGTCAGGCTAGGACCTCAGATTCCGTTTATCGGGCTGGGGTAACCTGGTGTAGTTAGAGCTTTCCCTCATATTTACCCCTGCTGCCGTTTTCCAGTTGTAGCCCCATTGCACCTTCGTTGTTTACTTGAATTTTTCTACTGTTGTTTGTTTCTTTTTCCTCCCTTCCCTCCAAAGCATCCACTTGAAGAGTTTTTTTTTTAGATCTAGGGAATATAAGACTATTATACTCGGGCGCAAATTAAAGATCCGGAAAAAGTGACTTGAAATATCTGTGTTGCAACCATACATTTTGTTTGTCACTTTTTCCGGATCTTTAATTTGCGCCCGAGTAAGTTAAGGTTCAAATATTTCACACCTAGGAAAAAATAAATAAAAATGGCTACTTAGTTCAAGTAGACGATGATTGGACATGGCTTAACGGAGATCACACAGATGCAATAGTCCTCAAGGTGCAAGCTCGGAGGAGAGATCGTGAAGCTGTCTACACTCTCTAGCCCCGCTAGCGAAGGAGAATCGATTCAGCAGGAGTCCTTTTAACTGTGGAACTAGCTCCCGTCCCACCATCACCGATGTCCCATCCTAACTTGTTAGGGGCAATCGTACAGCCGACCAGGCCGCAGGATCTCAGCCTCCGAGAATAATAGGGGGATATTCCCTCCTTCTACCCCCCGCCACCTTTTCCTCACAGCACTCGGTGCGGTGTTTGACTGAGGCATCACGAACCCGAAAAATCCCCTATCCGTGCAGTATAAACCTTGCTCTACTCCGGCCTTGGTGTTCGAATTATGAGGTAGGTTACCGCAAATTACACCGGCTGGGCGCCAGAACCGGAACCTATAGTTCCCTTGGGGGTCTAACCCCTGGTTGTGAGGTCTTTCGCCGCCAGGGTTCTTGTTGCGGGGAGGGCTAATAAGTTAGGTTTCATTATGAGTTAGCTCAAGGTGATTTTTAGTCGCTCACCAGTAGTGATTAGAGGATGTTTAGGCAAAAGACTGAAAGATAACACTTTAGAAGCATGAGGAATATTGTATATAATCCGGGAAAGCTACAGGGAGGGTCAGGCTGGACCTAACTTACAATATTTCGCTCATCAATTCTAGATTAATAGTTTGTTTCAATGTTTGGGGGAGTAGTTTAGGTTTTAATTCTCCTATCTCCATTAAGGTCTAACAGGTTAATTTATACTGGGCGGGGCCCACGACATCTGGCGGGTTTGCAGAGGGCTACGACACAATAGTGGCGTATTGGGCGGTATCGTATGTTGGGTAAAATCGCAGTATGCTAACTGGGGGGTTAGCCGAGTGACAGCAAGTGACGTTATTATTAACGAACCTAATGGTTGTAGTGGTATGCCACTTGCTTGAAGATAATAACACTCCAAGTGTGTTTCCACTTGCCGAAGTAAGGTCAATTCATCCATTTGGTAGGTATGATACCACTCTAGTGATCGCAACCTTGTTTGTTTTGCGGCTCAATATACCAAGAGACTGGTTTAATAGTAGTGGTGTATGAGATCCTTTACCTGAGGTTTTCTCTGCTTACCCGGTCAATTAGATTTGTGGTAAATCTTGTGCGGTGAGGTATCCTAGGTTGTGATAAAGGATTGTTGATCAACGTATTCAACGCCTATTTAGATTACAATCTAGGTTAGAAGTAGAAACGGATTTTTCTTCAATGGACTTGGTCCTCGGTAATTAGAAAAATGGGGTTAGAAAATATGAGAAATATAATGGATTGCCATGATGCCGCCAGTGTTGTGTCATGCGGGTATTATACTTGGGGGTGGGTAAAAAGAAAAAGAAAAAACAGTGCTGTTATCGCCTGGGAACCAAGAACGGTATTCCCGGAATAGCTTGCTGACTCGTATTCACAGCAAGAAGGACTATTTTGGATCCTGGAAGCTGGGTGATATTAAAGCCTCCCCACTAATTCATTCGTAACTCTTGATACACCTGTATGTATATATACTAAGGTGGTGATTCCACCGCTAGCGTTATATGGCACTCATTCATCACAATGCAAGATTCGTGTTGTAGTTGCACCGAACCGCAGAATAGCACTTACGAGTACAAGGATGTGAAATTTCCTGCAGTTGATGGGATAGGCATAGGAAGGGTACTGCCGTGAATATGGGCGATGGCAGTGAGATATCTAGGGGGTTCCATAAGAGACACTTCTTCAGCTCTCGGTGATTCTATCAACCGACAAACGCCACCACCTGTCCCCAATTAGGATCCGAATAGCGAAGAAATCTCATCCCAACCCCTTCGACACTCGGAGCTCCTAATTATAATGTTGTGGGGAGCAATTGTACAACTGCTGACTGCTAGTCTCAAAAAACTTGACCGGGTTATCGGTATTGGAACCTAGGTTAAGCTATCAGGATCTAAGACGCTTGTGCGAGTAGGCTAGGGGATAGAATTTGCAGTCCGAACCTTCCGGTCCGTCCTTCTTGGGGGTAGGACTAGGACCGCTAGCGGTAGTCCGTCCATTTTCCACCCTGTGGACGGCCTAGGGCAAATATAGATAGGACGGGGCCCTAGGGATGTTTCCAGTTTCACCTTTTCAGCCTCTATGCTCAAACACTTCAAGCTCATGATTTTGTGCACTTCGCCCTCCGTGAACTTTCAAATCATGTGTCACATGCGTAAACCAAGAAGCGAGCAAACATACACCACGAAGAAACAACGATTTACGGGTGTTTGAAAGAGAAATAGGAGGTGGGAGAGGAATTAATTGGCTCAGTCTTATCCTAACACTCAGAGGACTCGATATACCTGGCGTTCTCTTGCGGGGGTGTTGTTTACTTCGTTTGTTACACGGCATCATAATATATCACTCATATTTGATCGGGGGTCCCGTGGTCATCAGCGATCCCCGGATGTCCCCTACTGTCCCCCTCACTCTTTATTCCCTATCCCCAGCCGGCATCCCACATACCAACCATGTGTGGCCACCCCCCGCAGTCCTTCCCTACACACCAGTCTGATCCTCTTATGGTCCCCCCCACAATCCCAGCCGTCACGCCGTCTCCCCTGCCGCAGGTAAGTTGCCCTACACAAGACCGCATCTAGCGGTCCCGCCTCATCCTATTTTCTTGGCGTTATCCCCGCCGTCCCTGTGGGGCCCCCGGACGGTTCAGGACGCTGGCTGAAACAGGCCGCGGGTGGGCTAGGAGAGGTGACAGGGGGAATAGCGAAAGCCTAGGAAGACTAGAAAATGGTCGCTGGTGGGCAGATACTATGACTTTCGGGTATTGTGGAGGTGCTGCAGATTACCTCTTCCACAAAATGTACTACTTGTAGTATCATACTAGAGTACGAGGGTAAGTTGGGCGCGGTGTCACAAAAAGTCTTGGTTTATTGCCTATTCTAGGTGTCGCCCGACTATCTTCCTCCATACAAAAATGCCACAAAACGGGTTTGTATGGGAAAACCCCTGATTACTTTAGATGGGTGTCGCCCGACTTATGGTACCCCCCGAGTACATCCATATGCACTGACACCCTGGATCAATATGCAGCGGAACAGCGGGTCAACCTCTTTAGCCGGCCTCCGGAAACGCGAAAATTTGCAGTCAAGGGACCGCAAATTGGAGGTGAAATTAGGAGGGGTGCTTCTGGAGGAGTGACCAGTGTATCAATTACTCTTAGGGGAACGGATGAGGACACAAACCGCAGCGCCATGGGGTGGGGGGTCTGGAGGAGGGGTTCTGATGGGAATCTCGGAAGATGTCTCGGAAATGCTGGAAACTACGAGATGCTGCTCGGCATGCTCTCATGATGGTTCCTTTGTTATTTGGATAGCTTCTTGGAACGTGCTTGTTCTGGCTTGGAAATACGCTTTGGCTTCGGGCATGTGTTTGTGCTTTCGGGGAAGGATTTCGGGTGTAGGAATGCACTAGAGCCTTGGAACGATGCACCAGCTGGGGTGCATCAACTGGAAGGAAAACGGGAGTGCTGTGAGGGAAGCGTGAGAGAGTCGGGGGCGCGAAGGCGATATGCGCGGGAGGTTATGGGAGTTTGTCTTTCCTTTGTGAGCACGGAAGTGAGCAAGTGGAAGGGAAGACATACGGAAACATGGATATGTGCGGCAGTCCATGGAAGGATAGGAGGACGTTGGGTCATGGTTGATCTATACTCCTGTCTTTACTGTGAGTTAGTCAGAGAGAGTGTTTTCGAATGAAGTGAACTTCGGCGCTCCCGAGGTGTGCGATCGTTTTTCGCGAACTCTTGGCGTTTCGTTTCGCTGTCGCCATCAATCTAGGTCTGAAAGGAAATGCGGGTAAGAGTATCGGGACACCAAAGCTACCTCAAGTTATCTATTGACAAACGCACATCTAGATTCCTGTTAGTCTTGCAGAATACCGATGCGATTCGGCAATAAACCGCCATCCATCGCGGGCGACAAAAGCCCGACGCAATCACTGATGGTTTGGGGTCTGGCGATGCTCTGATGGTACGCGCTAGCTCGGATAGCGCGAGGAGAAAGCCAAGCTTGGCATGGCCGCTTTCGAGCCTGTTTGGAAGAAACGACGGAGGGGGAAAACGTTCTTTTTTGTGACTATTTTCCCGGTAGAAACGGTTGTTTCGGAATTTTGGAAAAGAAGGGAAACGGTCGTTTGTGTAAGGTAAGGGAGCGGAACCGTCGTGTCCAAACAGGCTCTTGCTGCGATACCCAGTTGAGATGGGGTCGCCGAATGCCAATCGCCTGTTGCTAAGGACTCGTTGCCATAGGCAACGTGGCTTCCCCAATCAAGTTAATTCACTTTACCCGTCAAGCGAACCTCCAACTCACCCCACCATCGCCAAAGCCTAGTTAAGTTGCGCGAACTCTTAGCAAATCAAAGGCCTTTCGACCAGTCCCTCTCTCCATCTCTCAAACACCTTTTCTCCAATATTCCGCTTTATATTCAAGAGTCCACAAGAAACGAAGCCTCTCGGATTGCACCTAATTACTTGCGCGAAAGCATAGGTTGGGCTAGTTCAACCACCCAATACCGATTAATGCCCCTCCCGGAGACCCAAGGAAGATAGCTAGCCACTGTTGGTTCAGTCAAACACTGCTCGTTCGCTAGTCTACACCGGGCGTTCGGGTTCGGAATTTTTGAGACCACAGTTGATTAGCGGAGGTGGAAGGAGGTGATCTCAACCAAGAAGGCAGCATGGGTGATACACCCCTCGCGTGGGCAGCCCGAGATGGGCACGAGGAAGTGGTGGAAATGCTACTAGGGCGGAGTGACATCGACCCCAATAAACCGGGTTTGTGCGCTCTGACACCACTCTGTTATGCTGCCTTGAACGGGCACGAGGGAATGGTGAAAATACTACTCAGCCGGAGCGACGTTGACCCCAACAAACCAGCTCACGACGACCAAACACCGCTCAGGTGCGCTGCCCGGAATGGGCACCAGGGGGTGATGAAGATACTACTCAGCCGGGACGACGTCGACCCTAACGAACGAGATAACGATCACCGAACACATCTTTTTAATGCTGCCTGGAATGGGCGTGAGGAAGTGGTGGAGATACTACTTAGACGGGACAACGTCGACCCAAACAAAGTACATGACCGCCACACGCCACTCCTGTCTGCTGTACAGAATGGGCAGGAGGGAGTGGTGAAAATGCCGCTCGGACGCGGCGATGTCAACCTACACACCAGGCTGGTACGGCGTAACACCACTCCACTGTGCTACCCGGAGTGGGGACGAGAGAATTGTGGCAATGCTGTTCGGACGGGGTGATATCATCCCCGACAGCCGAGATAGGTACGGTCAAACCCCACTCTGGTATGTTGCTGCGGATGGGCACGAGGGAGTGGTGAAAATGCTACTCGAACAGAGAGACGTCGACCCTAACAAACCAGATCACCATGGCCGAACACTATTCTGGTGCGCAGCCCGGCGTGGCTATGCGAGAGTGGCAGAGCTACTAAGGCCCCTGCTTCCGGCCCCTGGGTATTGACGACCTATTGGCCACTTTAACAAAGCCACACCAATCCCATAAGCACGTCTGCAGCCGCCATTTCCTCCATCCTCTCATACCCGCCTGGCGTCGGCCCTTAGTGTGTAATGTTTAGTTTTGGTTAGAAGGTCACATGCGATTGGAACGTTCTTGCACGCCCAAATCCCTTTATCAATTCTCTTATACAGTTGAGCCGGGATCTCGGATTCTGTTTATAATCTAGAGCTCAGGATTGGTGGAGGGCCGAGAGAATCTAGTGTAGCTAGAACTTTCCCTCATATTTACCCCAAGTGTTGTTTCCTGGTTTTAGCTCCCCTTTGTATGTTCGTTGTCTACCTGCGTTTTCTACTGTTGCTCATTTCCTTTTTTCTCCCTTTCCTCGGAATCATCGACTTGGGTTTTTTTTAGATCGAGGGAAATAATATAAATTTTAAAAGTTCAAATATTTCTCACCTATGAAAAGAGTCACAATGGCTACTAAACTCAAATAAATGATCATCGGACACGGTTTAACGGAGATTATACATACATGTCAAGTCTTCAAGGAGCTCGGAGGAGAGGTTGTGAGGATGCCCACACTTTCTAGCCCCGCTCGCGAAGGAGAATCAATTCGGCAAGAGCCCCCTCTCCCCTAAAATTAGCCCCTATTCCACGAGCAGCGGCATCCTATCCTAGCTTTTGAAGGGCGGTCCCACTGCCCGCTAGGCCCTGGGACCATGGCTCACATGAATGTGAAGGGAATTTTCCCGCCTTTTACTTGACACCACCTTTTTTCTTGCGGGCACTCTATCCGATTCTTAACCCAGGCATCACAAATCCGTGGAATCCCCCCATCCATGCAGTAAAAACCTTGTTCTACTCGGGCATTAGAGTTCTGATGAACCTATACGGCACCATAAATTACAATGGCTAAGTGCCAGATCCAGAACCACCATATCCCTCTCTAAAATTGGACACCGGGTCATGTCATCTTTTTCCATAGGAGTTAGTGTTGCGGGGAGCGCTAATAGGTTAATTTTCTATATAGCTCAAGGTGATTTAGGTCGCTGACCGGTGGTGATTGGAGGATTTTTAGGCACAAGGCTTAAAGATAACGCTTCAGTAGTGCATGAGGGAGATGGTATATAATTTGGGAACGCGGGGGGCAGGTTGGATCCACGATATTTCTCCTATCAATTCTGGGGGTTAATGGTGGGTTTCAAGGGTCGAAATGGTAGTTTGGGGTTCAATCCCCCCATCCCCTCGGAGGTCTAAAGTATTCTTTATACTAGCCCGGCTCACTCACGAGGTCTGGTGGGTTTGTAGTGGGCGCCAGCATAGTGATGGCGTATTGTGTGGTATCGTGCTCCTGCACAAAATAAGTTATTGTGGACTTCCCAGTAGGAGCTGGCAGCGCGTGCCCCCGGCCAGACATCCTCTCAACAATCCAACATTATCTATCACCACTCACAATAACTCCACACTTCCCAGCCCTGTTGCCCTATCTTCCCCTCCCGCCTTTTCTTCTTTGTAAATTACTCACGTCACTATTGGCATGATTTCTGTTGTAGGATTGGTTGAGGTTTTTTTTAGCGGGGGGTACCGATTGTCATGCCCGGCCGGTGAGCCGCATAACTTATTTTACGTGTGAATATGTTGGGTGAAATTGCAGTGCTGTTGAGAAACGGGCCTCCAGGCAGAGACACGGGATATTTGCTTAAGGGTTCCTACTCACTATTGCGTATATGGGAGCGTACGCGGAAGTGTATATTCTACATCATGGGTTGCGTCATCACGATAGGGTATACTTATACCGTTCATGTCCCACTTAGCTAGCTAGAGAACTTAATCAGCAATCTTCGGCTGCACAACAAAAACGTTCACTTCTTGACAAGGGCTGTTGTGGAAATATTGAATGGAATAATGGTATGAGATAGATAGGAAGAAGTGATTGATTACTTGAGGAAAACGGAGCACACTAGTTTTATCATAAAGGAGAGGGCGAAAAGCCCTGACTATCTACTATTTGGGAGCAAGACGAATAGGTCGAGCGAAGAATAACAATAACAAGAAAAAGAAAAAGAGGAGGGAAGGAGGTATCTTCAATAGTGCCGGAGGTCTAGATGTGCGATAAGGTTTGATGCAGGGGGAAGGGGCCGGTACTCGAGTAGTACGAGTGACACCATAGTAGTGCCGGAAGTATGTTTCAACAAGGTCTGTTGAAAATCTTGGTTGCAGAGGTGGTGATTTACGGTGAGGATTTTACGCAGTGAACTGAAACCGCTTAAGTGAAGATGAGGGTCGTAATTGGTTGATGATAACTTGGTGGAAGGAAAGACTTGAGGAAAGTTGTGTACAGGAAGAAAGGTGTGAAGCGAGAAGGTGTGAAGGAAAGAAAAACAAGTGGGTTGAAAACATTTAGAGAGCTTGCGCGTCCTTTGACTAGTGCGTACGTATGTCTCTGCGGCCACAGAGTGCGGCCATCGACTGCCATTTCCAACAAGGGCTACCGGGGGGGGGGGGGGGTTAGCCGAGTGACAGTCTGTGACGACCTTAGAAACTAACCGAATGGTTATGATAATATGTCACCTGCTTGGAGACAATAACACTCGAACGTGGTAGTGTGTGTGTCCGCTTGATGAAATTGGGCTAATTCGTCCTTTTGGAACGTATGGTACCACTCTGTTAATCGCAACCTTGTTTGTTTTGCTGTGCAATATACCAAGAAACGGATCATTGTAGTTGCCTATGGGATCATTTATCGGAGATTTTCACTGCTTTCCCGGTAAGTTGGATTTGTGGTAAATATTGGGCTGCATATTATCCTAATCTGTGATAGGGGGCTATTGCCTTCGATGAACTTGCTCCCCGGTAACTAGAAAAATAGGGTGGGCTATGATAATATAATTGCTTGCTATGATGCCGCCAGTGCTGTATCGTGCGGGGAATATAGTGAGGGTGGAAAAAAACAAACAAAAAAACAAACACAGCCCTTCTTGTCCTGAAACCTGGAACTAGATTCTAGGAGCAGCTCCCCGACTTGTATCTACATCACTAAGGACCACATTGGATCCTTCAGGTTGGGTGACATTTAAGCCTCCTAATTAATTCATTAGTGAAGCTTGATATACCTGTGTATATAGCAAGGTAGGTGATTCCACCGTCCACATTCATGGCGCTCGTTTATTGCGACACGAGATTAGTGCTATAGTCGCACTGAGCCGCAGGAAAGTACATATGAGTACCGGGGGATGGAAGTTCCTGCAACTGGTGAGATAGGCATAGGAAGGATACTAGCATGAATATGGGCAATAGTGCTGCGGTATCTAGGGGGTTCTATAAGAGGCCCCGCTCCAACTCTCAGCGATTCCATCAATTGACTAACCCAGCCACCTATCCTCAGCCAGGATCCGAATAGTGAGGATATCTCATACCAACCCCTTCAATACTACAAACTCCGATAATGTCGTGGGGAACATTTCCACAATTACCGGTGCCCGGTCTCAGATGTTGACCTGGTTATCGCTTATGGAGCCTGAGCAATCTTGTCAGCACATCCAAGACAGCCGGGGGGAAAGTAGCGGAATGGCGTTTCCAAATCATGGAGTTTACGAGCTGGCCCACTGGTATCGGGGGGGATCAATCCTATAACGAAACATGCCTTGCAAGGGGGGTCTATGGGCCAGCGGGGCCCACATTAGGCAAGGGAGACGAACCTCTATAAATGGGAGAAAAAAGGCAAACACAAATTAGTAGTGATTTTAGCTGACTGGGGGTGGAGGGCTTATGCTAGCAGGCTAGAGAACAGAATTCCGCCTCCGCATGTGGCTTTGTGGTTTGTGGCGATCAGGCACTCCTGTAGTGGGTTGTTGTTTTCACATCCTATCCCACTAGGCATAAGGTATGAAACCGGTTTTATGGTCTTGTTGATGTCCCTAGCCATAGGGTATGCGGTATGGGTATTTGGTTTGATTGTTTATTTCATATGATACCTTATGACACTAGGCATAGGGGAGTTGGCAGAAGAGTGGGGCATAGCTTTGAGGGATCAAGGAGGATCATGGGATATAGGGATTGTTCTAGATTACTTGAGATAGTTAGGGATCAGGTTTCGTTAGCTGGGTGTGTGTCTTTAGAGTTTGTTGAGTTTCGGGGGTGCCTTGTAGTTTGCTGGTGGGCGGAGATATATATCTCCTAGCCTACCCTTAGCTAGAGAGATGGCGGCCATCTACCAGTAGTCCACTATTCCTCCACCTTTCGCTTTCCCGCTTGGAGCTTCTGGCAATTACATTGTTGTTTTCTTCTTCTTTCATGCTTTCCTGAGGTTCCATCAACATGCCAACCCCCGGGCTAGCTGGGTCAAATCCTCTGGGAGTTATATGTAACGCGTATGTTCGCGATTGGGAGACTCCACATTTTGGGTGAAATTGAGAACCGGTTTAATAGAAGAGTATGGATTGTACCCGTAACTCGAAGGTGTGAGGTCACCGGCCATCCTCGCACTAGGCTAGATGAGGACACAAATCCCGATGCGACGAGGAGTTGTCTTAAGGCTGGCATCCCGAATGGAGTTCATGATGGTTTTCGAATGTACTCGAGTAGGTGTTGGAGCAACGACATTTCAGGAGCTACCTGGAGCCATCCACTGACAACTAAGTTACATATCTAGATTCCGTTAGTCTCGCTGAATAATGTTGCAATCTATTAATAAACCATCATCTATAACTGGAGACAAAAACTCGATACTGATGGCCTAGGGTTTCGAGATGCTCTTATGGTGCATGCTATGCTAGCTCGGAGGAGATAGCGAATCTTGGCATGGCCGCTTTCGAGTGGATCTCTTACAGCATGTTGGAAGAAAAGGAAGGAGGGGGGGGGAATGTTCCGTTTTGTGGCTATTTTACCTGAAGAAACGGTTGGGTCGGAATTTAGGAAAGGAAAGGGAAGGGTCATTTGTATAAGGCAACAGAACGGGGCCCTAGTATCCAAACAGGTTCCTACTACCGAGTTGGGGTAGGGCGGCAGAAAACAAATGCCGGCCTGTTGATAAGGACTTATTATAAACGACGTGGCTTCTTCAGTCAAGTTGATCCTCTTTACGCATCAACCGAACTTCCAACTCACCCCAGACCAGCTCCACCATCTCCAAAACCTAGTTAAGTTGTGCGAAGTCCCAGCAGGTCAAAAGCCTTTCCACCAGTCCCCTTCACCATCACCCAATAGCACCCTTTCTCCAGTTTATATTCCGGGGTCCGCACGAAACGGGACCTCTCAGATTGCACTTAATTACTTGGGCTAAAACCTTTCAACGAGTGCAACCACCCAACACAGATTAAAGCTCCCCTGAAGGAGCAAGCAAGGTAGTTAGCCACTATTGATTCAGACAAACACTGCCCGCTCGCGGGTCTACACTGGTCATCCGTGTTCGGCATTGTTGAGACTACAGCTGATGTAGTGGTGGTGGGAGGTAGCGATCTCAACCAAGAAGCAGCATGCCTGATACACCCCTCGGGTGGGCAGCCCGAAATGGGCACGAGGAAGTGGTGGAGATGCTACTGAGACGGGACGATATCAACCCCAACAAACCAGGTTGGCGGGCTCTGACACCGCTCTGTCATGCTGCACGGAATGGGCACCGGGGGGTTGTAAAAATGCTTATCAGTCGGGACGATGTCGACCCCAACAAACTAGATAATAATGGCCAAACACCGCTCTTTTATGCACTTCAGAATGGGCATGAGGGAGTGGTAGGGACACTACTCACGCTAGGCAAAGTCGACCCAAACAAAGCCCATAACGGCCAAACACCATATTGGTGTTCTGAATGGAGGTACCAGGGGGTGGTGAAGATACTACCCCGGCGGGACGACCCAGACCCCACAAAACCAGAGGCCTATGGCCAAACACCGCTCATCTATGCTGCCCGAAATGGGTTCGAGGGAATGGTGGAAATGCTACTCAGACGGGACAACATCGACCCAAACAAGGCAGATCAGGGACAAACACCACTCCGGTGCGCTGTCCAGAATGGGCATGAGAGAGTGGTGAAAATCCTACTCAGACGCTGCGATGTCGACCCCAACAGGCCAGGCTTGTACGGTATAACGCCACTCCATTGTGCTGCCCAGAGTGGGCACGAGAGAGTTGTGGAAATGATGCTCGGACGGTGCGATATCACCCCCGACAGCCCCGATAACAACGGCCAAACCCCACTCTGGTATGCTGCTGCGGGTGGGCACGAGGGAGTAGTGAAAATGCTACTCGAACGGAGCGACGTTGACCCCAACAAACCAGATCACCGTGGCCGAACACCATTCTTGTGCGCATCTCGGCGTGGCCATGCGGGCGTGGTAGGGCTGCTGCACCCCCTCCTTGCCAACCCCGGTATGGACGATCTATCGGCAATTTTAGCAAAACCACACTAATTGCATAAACATCTCTTCCTCCCTCTTCTAATTCCAGCCCAACATCAGCCTGTGCTGTGTAATGTCTTGTTTCGGTCAAAAGATCATATGGGGTGGGAATGTCTTTGCACTCCCAAATCCCTTTATCGATTCTCATATGCAGTTCAGCCAGGACCTCCGATTTTGTTCACAATCTAGAGCTTGGCATTGGTACATGGCTGAGATAATCTCGTGTAGTTAGAACTTTCCCTCATGTTTACATTAGGTGTTGTGTCCCAGTTTTAGCTCCTCTTCGTACGTTCCTTGTTTCCCAAAGCATCCACCTGGTGGTTTTTTAGATCGAGGGAAATAATAAAAGGTTAAAGTACTGTACAAACATTTCCACACCCAGGAAAGGAGTCATAATAACTACTTAACTCAAATAGATGGTCACAGGACATAGGTTAGGGGAGATCATATATACATGCTATAGTCCTGAAGGTGTAAGTTCGGAGGAGTGGTCGTGAGGCTGTCCACACTCTCTCGCTAGGCTCACTAAGGAGAATCATCGGAGCAAAAGTCATTTCAACTCCGAAACTAGCTCTTATTCCACAAAAACTGACACCATACACTAGCTTGTTAAGCATAATTGCCCGGCCCACCAGGCCAATGGGTCTCAGCTCATAAGAATTTTAGGAGGATGTCCCCTCCTATTACGACCCACCACCTCCTTTTTCCCACAGACACTCAAGCCGATGTTTAACTCTGCGATCACAAACTCGTAAAATCCCCAATCCATGCAGTAAAAACCTTGCTCTGCTCAGGCCCAAGTATTTGAACAAACTAGTAAGGTACCATAAATCCCGGTGGTTGAGTCCAAGATCCGGAACCTCTATCGTTCCCTCTAAATCTTGACCCTCGTCCTGGCGTCCTTTGCCATAGGAGTTCATATTGCAGGAAGCACTAATACATCCAGTTTCCTTATTGCCCAAGGTGGTGATGAGTCTCAGACCGGTGTTGGTTAGAGGATTTTTATGCAATAGACTCAAAGATAGGGTTTTAGCAGCGCATGTGGAAGATGTTTTATAACTTTGGAATACGCTACTGGAGTGGGGCCAGATTTGACTCACGATATTTCTCTCCCTAGTTCTAGGGGTTTATTGTGTATTTCTATTTTTGAAAAGGCGGTGCGGGGTTTATTCTCCCATCTCCACAGTGACGGAATTTGGTCTTTACACTGGCCCCGGCTCGCGACATCTGGCGAATTTGCAGTGAGATACAACACAGTAGTAGCGTATTGTGTAGTATCGTATGTTTAGTAAAGTCGCTGTGCTAACTGGGGGTTAACCGAGTGACAGTCTATGACGGCGTTTAAACCAACTTAAATGTTGTGATGTCACCTGGCTGAAGATAATAACACTCGAGCATGGGAGTGTGTCCACTTGTAGAGGTAGGGCTTTTGGCACGTATGATACCACTACAGTTATCGCAACTTTGTTTATTTTGCAGTGCAGCATACCAAGACAGATTCTATGGTAGCTGCGTATGGGATCATTTACCGGAGATTTGTGGTAAATCTTGGGTAAGTTAACGTGCAAGTATTTCTGGTACCCATGGAGAGCGACATGGGTTCGCTAAGTAAGGTATGGCATAAATACGATCGAAAAGTGAGTGGACACAATCGATTTTACCGCAAAAATGGTAGATTTCACACCAAGATAGTATTATTACATCGGAGAAAATTGACAAAAATACAAACTCTCAATAAAACCACTGAAGACAACAAGCACGCCAGTTCGATATACAAATATCACTCAATTCCAGACCTCCAAAGAGCCAAGAAGTAGTTTTCGCACCCGAGATAATAGTCTCCGCTGTTTTGGGGGAAGTTTTATTCCCTATTGCGCTGATACCCTTCTTAGAGAATTCAAATTCATATGAGCTTTCTATAAAAGTCTAGTACCTTACATGTTTTCTAAGCACTATGGAGTTATCAAATTTCTCATTCAAGCATAACTTTAGGCTCTAGAGTAAGTGTGCGAAATTGGGCATCCTTAGTGTAAGATACTGTATGCTCACCCACATTTCAGTCGCACTAGTAGTGATTGGACGTGGCTTAGCGATGACCGTACTTACGTTCTACTGTCTCCGGGGTGCAAACTTGCATGGGAGGTTGGGGGGCTGTCCGCGCGTTCTGATTCTGTTCCCGGAGGAAAACTAATTCAGTAAGAGATCTTTTAACTCTCGAACTAACTCTCATTCCATGAGAACTAGTATCCAGCCCTCGCTTGCTAAAAGCAATCTCACGGCCTACTGCACAATGGGATATCAGCATGTGAGAGTGGTTAGAGGGGCATTCTATCCTTTTACCCCTGCCACCTCCTTTTCAGGCTGCTTAAGCCGATCACTACGAGCCCATCAGGCCCCCTCGGCCAAGCAATGAGAACACTGCCATGCTCAGGAACTGATGCTCAAGAGAACCCCTACGGTACCCTCGATTTCAGTTGTAGAATATCATCTTGGGGAACCATATATTCTACTCTAAGAATTTGACCCGTGGAGTAGTGCCTTTTCCCCAGGAGTTCACACCATAGGGGGTACTCCCGAGGCCACATCGGGCAGGGGCCCCGGCCGGGAGTCCCTTCTTACCTCATCTCTCCTATGCTATCCGCAGAGTGGAAAAAGGATGGATTGGACGGTTCTGGGCACACGACTTGGGGTGAGAGCTTGACCTGCTTCACTCTAGACAAGCTAATTACAAATATCCTTTACAGTTGACAATTAAGCCTGGTCTCTAGACCAAAGGCTCCTTCTTTACACCCTTAGTGTGTGGAATTTTTTGACTCCTTCGCAATAAACATGCATACAGGATCTTCTGACCACGATTGGTGGAGCTCGCTGCAGTGCTACCGGGGGGTTGGGCTGGGGAGCAGCCTGTATGGGCTATGCGTCAAAATTCCTCAGAGATTATTAGTAAATCATGGAAACGGTAGATACTATCCCTCGTCGTCGTATCCTACGTCCTAGCCCTTCTCACCCATTTATCTAGGGATCAACGCCTTAGGCTCTTCCGCCCCCCTCCCTCCTGGCAACATTAGCAATCACAAAATATCACTCGAAACCAAGGCTACCCCCAGAGATAAGAATTTAGAGAGTTGAATGTTTTTTGTTTTTTTGAGGGTCGTCAGGCAGCCCCAAGAAGTGCAGGTTGAAATACAAAGGAAGTAGTGGCAGAGTATGAGAAAAGAAAAAGAAAATCCCTACCTCGAGACCACGATATAGATAAAACAGGAGATTTGATATACCACATTGATGAAATCTACTATGTATTTCTGGAATGGCTCCTACCAACCAGTTTTGACCCTTCCCTTTTTATCTCCATCCACTAATCCACCTGTGGCACCCCCGACGAGCTGCTTATAAGCTGGGGACCCTTTAACTCTACATGCCCCGGATTCGGCATGTTGAAGGAGAGCCGACCAAGAGACAAAACACGAGAGGCAGGTGGGACAGCTACTCACCTATCCATTAGTATTTACATATACATGGAGGAAATAAGGAGATGGTTACCGAAAAGACTTCTTCTCATGAGTGGCACTCTCTAGATGGGCTCTAAGCCCAGTAACGCGACGAAACTTCTTCCTGCACTTGGGGCGGGGACAAACATAGGCACTAAACATCTCATTCCAACACTGTCCAGGGTTTTCCATAGGGGAACTGGCAGGCTTGGCGAGGGGAGTGTGTTCAAGAGTGCTAACGAAATCCTTCGGGACGGGTTCCTCAGGCCCGAATAGATTGGAAGTATCGACCGGCGCAGCTCCATCACCTGGGGCAACAATACCTCCCATCAAGGTATGGGTAGTGGTGCTCCCCGTAGGAATGTAGGCGAGGGGACCTTTCCCCACAACGGGAGTGTTCTCGTGGTTGGCCGGGTTGAGAAAGTCCGCGGCTGAAATATTGCCCTGGCACTGTCCCGATTCGATGTGCTGGGTGACTGCAGAAATGGAGTTGAATAAAACATAACAGCCGGGGCAAGAACGAGTGGTGGCTAGTTTGGGCTTGTGGACCTAACAATAGTGTTTGCCCGGTAAATAACATGGGCAGGGGGGAGGAATAGTTGAAAGCACACCTGGTTAGAATGGAGCTCGGGCGCCTCAACAGTGCGAAACTCCTGAGAGCACTTACAACATACCACATGTTGACAACCCTCCACAACATGCCCCTTCAACTCTGCCTCATTCTGGAAGTCAGTCCTGCATGTTCCACAGTAAAAATGCTTCCTGGAACCAGTCTCGCTATCCCCTTGGAGCTTGTGGTGATGCAAAAACCCTCCCACGGAAAACTTGACATCACACTTCTCGCACTTAGAGAGGGCGCCACTCTCGTTGCCTACAATCCCATCCCCGTTCCGGGCAGGTTCACGCACGACCTGGAAGTGCACCCCATTTTGGTCGACTAACATTTCGTCGGTGTCCGAGTCCGAGTCCGTCTCTGGGTCACAAAAACTGCAATAGGTCAGCTTGATGGGAAGCATGATTGAAGGAGATCTGGGAGTAGTTATTACCGAGATACATCGTAAGGCAAGGGCATATTTGGTGGTCAATTAAAAAAAGGTCTTTGCGGATGCGCAAGTGTAGTTTCCGGGTTTGATTTACTTGCAGTGTGGCGGTGTTGTAACAGGGAGGCATTATCAGAAGGTAAGTGGGGGCGTTTTTACCAGGAGGCTTGGAGGGCGTTCTTTGTGCTTAGGGCATGACCGCCCTCAGATCAATTCGCAGCGTGGGATGTTCTGTTGACCGAGGGTGGGGGGTGTAGGACTTGTGTTTGGCAACGTTTTCCCCCTGTGATATTGGTTTTAGGGGGCGGTTGTGGGATCTCTTTGATATTGGAGTAGGGTAAGGAAATACGCCAGCCCGTTCGCTCCCAAGCCAAGTCAGTTGTATTTATTTAGTATGATAATTATCATACCTGGACTGTAGGCGACGATCCCCTTCATCAAAACGATGGTTGATAGAGTGTGAGGAAACCTCAATGGTGCTAGAGTTGACGGAAGTGGATAGTGGACGAACAAAGATGTGTGAGTGGATTTGAAGGAATGGTGGGATGACAAATGGTCTATCATACCACTCAGTTTACAAGATGCGGGGCCTTGTTCAATGCCATTTCAGGGGCCACCTAGGACATCAAATATAAACTGTCCCGGGGTGACCTCCCCCTGTGGAGCCCCAGCAAGCGCAAGTGGAGTTTTGCTTGGTGTGCCCTGGTTTTCGATGTATCCGGGGACTTTCATCAACTTTTAGTTGGGCTACATTCGTGGGTCCTCTTGTTCGGTATACCGCTTACTACGGGGAAAACCACGGGAGAAGGAAGACCATAATGCATATCAGTCGCTTTCACAGGAGCATCTACATCAACCCAAACCGCATATCTGCTCTCAACTCCTTTTGCTAAGTTACCGTGGGGAAGGGAATTTGTGGGACTCGGGTCTTCATGAGAATGGTGGCCTTAAGGGCATTGCCAGGCTTAATTGGGTGGCATTCTGCTGGAAGGTAGAGATATTTGCTGAATCATTAGCGATGAGTGAATTGAGGGTTAATGCAACTCATACTCTGTGTAGAATGGTGTAAAAGGGGCCCGACCACAACCTTTGCTTAGTCAGTTTCAAGCAAGCGGATGTGATTGGGTTTTCTTTCTTCCACAATGTCATGTACCGTATATACTCCGCCGTGAAAGTGAATCAGATACAAAAGTGAACCGGCCCACCAGTGAATATACCACAAACCCACATTGCAGAAATTCCGACAAAATTCAGCCTCCGGATTCAGCCCAAAGAGTGAAAATCTCACAGGATATGCTATCAGACGTATCTCCTACCCTTCTGAATCTCCCCTTCGTAGCATTTACACCGATTGAGATTTCCACTTCCCGGCTCCACACTAACCGATTGGCTTCCGCCGTTTAATTAGTGTTGTTCACGAGCCGGCTCGAGGCACCCCTGGACTCGAGGGCTCGAGCCGCCAAGAGGGTTTCTAGAGTGGTCACGGTACCTCTACTAGACGTTTTTATTATTATCTGGACAGCCTGGCGCCAAAACCCATACAAACCAGCGCTAAGATTCCGGATACTAAAAAAACGTCTAGTACACACCTCCATTATCATTCAAAACAACCAACAATTGTATATAGCAAGAGACTCGAGTAGGCTCGAGGCCCCCCCGGGCTCGAAGGGCTCGAGTCCGCTCGGCTCGTGCACAACACTACGTTTAATCCCCTTCTCGTACCCTCTTCCTTCATATGTTTTATATCGTAGAGGGAGAAAGCTAGGCAAATGTATTTAGAGCTGTGTCATGCCGGTGGAACTCTTCCCCCCCCCTCTGGTTGTTTGGAATTTTTCTCGGGATTTGAACCTGCCCATCTGAGCTAGGGTTTGACAACATAATTGCGGACATCCTTTAAGGCTGACGATTAAGCCTTGCCCCCAAACTAAACACCCCCACTTTATACCATTTGTCTGTAGGGTTGTTTGACTCCCTCGCAATAAATTGGCACAGTCGATCTATGAACCGCAACTAGTGGTTGCGAGGAGGATCTCCTGTAGTAGGTTGGCGGTTGACGGTGGAAGTCCGTCAGAGATTTTTAGCAGAGTATGGAAAGGATGGATTCCGTCCTGAGCCATCACACCCTCCGTCTTAGTCATCCTTTCTCTTTAGAGAGGTATAAACATCTCTATCTACTGCCCCCCTCCTCCCACCGAGCCCAGGCCCAATCACAAAAGATCACTCGAAACCCACCTCCACCTGAGTGTTGGAAATGGCAGTTTAATGGCCGCACTTGATGCCGGACGTGCCCGCACTCTGTGGGAGCAGAGGCATACGTACGCACTAGTCAAATAACGCGCAAGTTCTGAAAATGTTTTCACCCCACTTGTTTTTATTTCCTTCACACCTTTCCTCGCTTCACACCTTTCTTCCTGTGCACACAACTTTCCTCACGCCTTTCCTTTCATCAAGTTATCATCAATCAATCATGATTCTCATCTCCACTTAAGCGATTTTAGTCCACTACGTAAAATCCTTACCGTAAATCATTACCTACGCAACCCAGATTTTCAACACAGAGACATAAGAATATCAAGAGTTTTGTTTTTGTTTTTAGCCCGCGATAGGTAGCCATCAAAAGTGCAAGTAGAAATACAGACAAAGTAGACATAGAGCATCAAAAAGTAACTTCTTTACCCCACGGCCGCTATATAGGTCAAACATGGTATTCGACACTACTCAGGTGATATCTACTGTGCACCTTTAGTAGGGACCCTACCAACCGGTTTTGAACTCTGCTTTTTTATCTCCATCGATTAATCCGCCAGTGGCACCCTTGATGAGCTGCGCATAAGCGGGGGACTTTTTAACTCCACATGCCTCGGATTCGGCATGTTGGATGAGAGCCGACGAGGAAACGAAACAAGCGAAGCAAGTAGGGCAACTACGCACCCACCCGTCAGTATTTAAACATACGCGGTGGACATAAGATGAGTGTTACCGAAAAGACTTCTTCTCATGAGTGGCACTCTCTAGATGGGCTTTAAGCGCGGTAGCCAGACGGAATTTCTTCCGGCACTTGGGGCGGGGGCAAACATAGGCCTCAAACATCTTATTCCAACACTCTCCAAGGTTCTCCGTAGGGGAACTGGCCGGTTTGGCAGGAAGAGTGTGGTCAAGAACGCTAACGAAATCCTTCGGGACGAGCTCCTCAGGATTGAAGCCGCCTGGGGTATCCGCAAGAGCGGCTTTAACACGTGCGGGGAGAATACCTGCACGCCAGGTATGAGTGGTAGTGGTCCCAGCAAGAATTTCGGCGGGGAGGCCTTTCTTCGCGAGGGGATTATTCTCGTAGTTGATTAGTTTGCGAAAGTCAGCGGCTGAGAGGTTGCCCTGGCACTGTCCGGATTCAATGTGCTGGGTGACTGCGGAAATAGAGCTGAACAAAACATCGCAAGCAGGACACTCATGAGTAGTGGCTGGTTTGGGTTGGTTGACCTAATACTAGTATTAAGCGACGTCGCATCGTCCAGGGTGGGGGAGAAGAGTTGAAAACACACCTGTTTAGAGTGGATCTCCAGTGCCCCAACGTTGGGAAACTCCTGAGAACACTCAGGACAAACCACATGCTCGGAACTCTCCATAAAATGCCCCTTCAGCTCTGCCTCATCCTTAAAGTCGATCCTACACTTTCCGCAGTAAAAATGCTTCCTAGCATCAGTCTCGTTATTCCCTCCAAGCTGATGATGATGCAAAGCCACTGCCCCCAAACAGTTGACATCACACTTCTCGCACTTGTGAAGGTCACTATTCTCCCCGTGTAGAATCTGGCTCTCTCCCCCGGCCGGCTCGTGCTCGATCGGGAACTGGAAGCCGTTCTCGTCGAAGTATATTCCCCCATTGTCTGAGCCCGAATCACTCCCTGGGTCGCTGCAAAGGCGGGAGTTAGCTGGATGGGTGGTATATAAGCGGGAAATTTGGGACTAGCTAATACCTAGGTAGGCCGTAAGGTATAGACATCCTTGCTATTTAGCTAAAAAGAGGGCTTTGTGAAATGCGTATGCGAGTTTCGGGAATTTTCTTTCCACTTGCAAACTGGTGGTGCTCTGGTGGTGACAGCCTTGTCGGAACGCATATGAGGGAGCTTTTACAAGGAACCTTGGTAGGTATCTAGGGCATGATAGCATGGTCATTAATTTTGAGTGTGGGTTGTTACGGTGGCTAGTGAGGGTTGAGGGTGGAAGGTTCGTGCTTGGAAATGTTTGCCATATTATTATGTATGTTATGATATCATACTACCGGAAAGAAGCAAAAATTAGCCTTTTGTTAGTAATTTCTTTTCCGAAGAAAGCGAAGGAGTCCAAGGTATACCCCCAAAGCCATCCCATAGTTTCCCTCCAGGATTCGGTTCAGGATCTAGGACAAGATCTGAACCTATTTATTTGAGCTAGAACTATAGGACAGAATCACGAGCGTTACTCAGGGAGGGCGAGTAAGTCTTGTTCTCCGGCAAATATTTGGGTTCTAATCCGTTAGTTCAGGCGATTATTTAGCTTTTTCAGAATAACCCCGAAGCTGAGCTGAGCCTATACAGCAGCAGCACCAATAACAGCTCCACTGCTTACTTCTCCTGGGGATTCGCAGACACGAGTTGATAGCTAAAGCCGATGAGCGATTATTAGCGGAGCATGGGGACTTCCTATCCTCCATAGTAACTCTTGGAGAGAGATCAACATCGCTGGCGGTCTCATCCTTAGCAGCATGGACAATCACTAAAAATCACTCGAAACTCACCACCTGCCACATGGCTTGGACTAGGATGAGTAATGACTGGTTTGGGCTGGTGGCTAATCGCTGTACTGGCTTCCGAAAAGCGGAAGGGAGGAATAGTCGCAAACGCACATGCCTAGAGGGAACCTCGAGCAACTCGCTTAAGCTAGCACGTTACTATAGACTCAAGGTTCAGGAAATTACTAAGATTGCGCACGCCGAATTGAGGAGATAAGGAATTTGTGACTTTCTAAATACTGTAGCCACTTTGGCGACTTAGAAACTTCTTTGCTCTACTCCCTCAAGCTCCTTTTCCACCTTTTTCCTTACCACAACTATCGAATTCATAGAAACTTCCTCCATTTTAAAAATTACTATTTTAATGGCCCTACCGATTTTAGACCTCGGCAGTAGGGATGCTCTTCAACAACCTACTCACGACCATTTCCTCTCTCTTTAAATCAAAACACTCCCGCCGCGCAATTTTCTCAACCTCCCTTAAAGGGATAGATAGCCCAGGGTTAAATGAGTGGGGTCCGTTAATGTTCCTTCTTTTCCTTCCCCGATCCCACCATCAGACCTACCCGCTGGATTCGAGTCGAGGCCTCCATGACCCGAAAAAGATCCCTGGCTGGAAATTTCCAATCTCCAGAACAGCGCTGAGTCTGAGGAATTGGTGTCAAATCCGTGGAACTACGACCTCAAACGCTCCCGTATCATACCATTCTCCCAGTTTCCATGGCGAGGATCCCGACACTGCTAATCTATGAAATAGTCCAGGGTCAGGAACCAATCGACAGCGCGCAGCAGCTGGAGGGGGAATACCCATTGTCTTACGTTAATAGCCTCTCTCTTGCCATTTCCCTCATCCTCCCCACCGTGTTGGTGGGTATTGCTGCCATACGGGCCATGACTAAAACCGCGGGGAAGCTGCACCCCCGGATAATTATAGACGTGTGAAGAAACTAGGTGGTTTCCAGAGACTTTTGTTTCTCGCTCCGACGGGATACCGCATACAGCGATGGATGCGTGAAATAAGTGGGTTTGATACAAGATCCCATGCATCATTGTGCCAGTAATCGGCTCGTGCTTCCCACCGTGTAGAGTTTTGTGACATCGTCCCGTAGCCCTATTCCATATAAAAAAAACAAGGAAAAAGGTCATGATATGAGAGCATTCTGATTCCTTGCTATTCCGGTCATCACACCACCTCTATCCCATCGATCTGCGCCCCCGAAGGCTTTGAATGTCGCATTTGCGGTCTCCAGATTGGGTCGCGGGCTGTTTTGGTCTTTTTGCTTGATTTGACTTGTTCGGCTGTCTCGTCTTGGAAGCCTACAAATCATCCGCGCTTCCCCGGCTGCGGTGAGACAGGTCCCGCCGGCTGCTGCAGCCGCGGGGTGGTGTCTTTGATGAGGGTCTCTGTGCATGAGATGCATTGTGTCGGGTTGTATATACCGTAAGAACTGGAATAATTGAACCTGACTCTAGGACGTCGGAGTTGCCTTTGTTGGTATGGTCTGGCTCTTTTTTCTTTTTTTTCTGTCTTAAGCTCGGTCTGAGGGGGTCAGTTTTCGCTGCGCGCTCGCCCCCCTATCCAAGAGAGGGAATTTCGAACGTCCTGGCGCGAGGTTCAATTATTCCAGTTCTTACGGTATTATATTGTCCGGTCGTCTATACATACCCCCCGGATAAATGCAATGAGGTACTCCTCGGCATGGTGTTAGCTCAAAAAAAGATACAATCATTCCTTTAACCATAACAAATTAGACCTTTTTTTATAGAAAAAACTCCACTGCTGTTGTATGTATGATAGTTTGAACATCTACGAGTTTTTTCACAGTGAATTTTTTCCTCAGGCGTCCCCCGTTGCATTGATCGAAGTTGTTGTGTATAGACGGCCTGAACCATGGTTCCGCTGAGGGAAGGGGGGCGGTAAGCACTTAGGACGTAATAGCATTGCTGTCAGTTTGCGTGGTAGGTTACTTTGTTGCCCCGTGGGAAAGATTTCCCACACGTGACCTGCTTTAGGGAGGGTTCTGAGTTATCGTTGATGTCTTGGTTTAGGGCCAGGAAACGTGAGCGCAATCATTTCCAAGCCAAGTTGTATGTATGATAATATAACAATATTATACTGAGAACTAACCACCCGCACGCCGCACGGGAATAGAAACACATGGTTCTAGGAACATACGGAACGGACATCCGGTTTTCTTCCTCTAAAAAAGAATATTCATTACCGCTAGGCTTTCAATTTTTACCCATCAGGGACCTGCCACTCTCAAATTCTCATCCGTTGCGGAACTTAAAAGACATTTACAAACCTATTCTAGCCGAAAGAAGCAAGGATTGGTCCTCGGTTGGGGCTTTTTGGGTGGAGAAGAGTGAATGAGTACAAGGTAATCAAAGCTATACCACCCTTTCCCTCCCTATTCTCCCTCCTTATCGATCTCATCTTCTGACTGGGGATCAACATCTCTGGTTGTTCCGCTCCCCCCCCCTCCTGTCGCCGAGCAGCCAGTAGAATCACCGATGCTCACTCGAAGCTCGCCTCCTAGCTTAAGCTAGCCTCTATCCCCCAGTCCATCAAAAATATGGCTATGGTGCACAATCTATAGTATAATAAGTATGATATAATACCCGAATACTAGCAAGCAGTCCCACCATAATATTTGACGGGAATTGACCCAAGGGCATTACTAACCCTAGCCCTACCCCCCAGCCAAAAAGTGGTTCGCCGAGCATTTTTTTTTAATGCTCGACTACTCCACTGCCCCCCGGATTCGAACTCATGATGGTCCCTGTTTCAAATTAGCCGACCAGTCTCCTAAGCCATTAGGCCATAGGAACTGGCCAGTAATACTATTTCTTCTTGGTCTTTTAGCTGCTTCTTCAGAAGATAGACAGTTCAGGTGCCTGATACTTTATCTTTGGTAAAAAAGGATACTGGTATCCAGTCGTGGTGCTCTCTCATGATATCGATAGAACGAGGAACGGGGGGTTCCGGTGCATACCTGTGCTTTGTCTCCGAAATACTCGCTTTCTTTGTTATAGGACAAATGTTCCCCGGATTCCATGGCTAGTATCCCCCATGTAACTATTCTTTGGTGCAGGAAAGGACAGGGATAAATATTTTGTATAGTAAATTATCTATGCGTATCTAACCTCCCATACAAAATTCGGACTCCAGTGTTTGGGTTCTGTATGCCTGTAACTTGTATCTCCGTAGGCCAGGGAAGCGCTTTGGACTTACCGATTGCAGAACTGCTAAGATAGTCCATGCTAAATGTAGGGATATGCGATATCTGAGGCTTTCTCAACAGAGTAGTCACTTTGATGAAATATAATCCTCTTTCTCGCTCCACTTCCTCAAGCCACTTTTCCACTTTCCTCTTTACCACCGCTGCTGAATTCATAGCACCTTCCTGCATTTCAAAAATTACCCCTGTTCTGATGGCGCCACTACTGATTGCAGACCCCAACAGTAGGGCTGTTTTCCGCAAAATACTCTCGACCATCTCCTCTCTCTTGAAATCTAAACTCTCCTGTCCGAGTATTTTCTTAACCCCGCCGGAAGGGATCGACGGCATCGATTCAAATGACTGGGGGATCTTTTCTCTTCCTCCTCCTTACTCCCCAATCGCACCATCAAAGGCGCCTGCTAGATCCAAGTTGAAACCTCCAGGACCCGAAAAAGACCCCTAGTCGGAAATTCCTGATCTCCAGAATAGCGATGTGTACAAAGAATTGGTGTTAAATTGGTGGAACTATAACGGTAAAGGCTCATGTATCATACCTTCTCCCGGTTTCCATGGGGGGTCCCGACACTGCTGACCTATGAAATAATGTAAGATCGGAAACCACTAGGAAGGGCGCAGTAGCTGGAGGGAGAATACCCCTTGTCGTGCTCCAATAACCTCTCCTTGGTTGCTTTCCTCCTCCTCTCTACTGCGTGGGTGCTGCCATGTTGGCCATGGCTAAAATATCCAAAAAGCTGCGTCGCAGGATCACGATGGGTGTTTAAAAGTGGCTGATAATTTCTGTATATTTTTGTTCTCTCTCCGGCGGGATTTTGTGTATAAAGATAGCTGTGTGAACGAAGTGGGGATAAGTCAAGATCCCGTGCATCATTGTGCCTGTTCTAGTGTCATGTTTCCAACCAACTACAATCTCGTGACTTTATACACAAAAGCAAAAGAAAAACCTCATCTCATGAGAGCATTTTAATCCCTCGAGGATCCAGTCCTGTTTCCCCCCATCTCACCCCTACCCCTCCACTACCCCCTAACCAACCCATGTTACACTAGATCATTTACTAAGGGCTAATACTCTTCCCCTGCCGTCTTCCCTCCCCCCCTCAATTAAGGGTCCAGTCCCCTCCGGAATACTAATAATGACCCTTGTACTCTATATTCTGGAGGTGCATACCCTCTGGCTGGGGTGGTGTGGTTTGCGATACTTTCTCTGCCGGTTCACATCTTGATGCGTTTAGCTGTAGTGTGCCCCCCCGAAACGCCCCTACCCCCACCCCCACTCCAGCCTACCTCTAGCCACTCCTAGGGATCTTGTTTCTCCTCTTCTTAATCCTCATCTTCACCCCTGTCATTATTAATACCAAGCTTTCGCCCTCCCCCCCTCGATTTCAGGTAGAGAAAACACCTCATCATGCTCATCATCACTGCTCCCAAATTTCAAGAACACTCTAGGAGTGTAATACTCCTCCTCGATATTCTTTCTGACAACTTTCTCTCGGTTGAAGGTCCCCCAACATTGGAATCATCGGAATCCCTAACTACAACCAGCCTCCCCACCTCCCTAGTGATCTTGGCCCAAGTAAGATTCGCAAGTAGCATTTTGGATTGGGCTATCTCCCGCTGTTGTCTGATTCCTCATTTGATTTCTTCAGCTACCTCTTCTTCCAAATGCACAGATCTTCGGGGCTTCTGCCCTCGTGAAACTGGCTAGGCGGTATATATAGATTCGGGACGCTGCAGCTGCAGTTATGGCGTACTTTAGTGGTGTCACCACACGAGATATGCATAGTGCGAGGGGTCAATAATATCCTCGTTTTTGAGGGAGGCTGAAAGAAGGACAGTTGTCCGCTAAGCTTTGAGGTGTAAATTTCATGGACGCGGTTCAAAAGGCTCTTTTGGTGAGGGTGGCGACAAACTTGGGAGAGCTAGGGAGGGCGAAGCCGGCGGTTTCGTTGCTCGTCAGAGTATACTCGATTTCGGATGTTGCTCACCCTACTGGGGTTAAACGGGGCAGTTTTGTCTATAGTTGGTCTAAGAAATGCAGAGGCAGTAGGTACCTAGGGCGTAACAGTATGGTGTTGAATTTTCAGAGTGGGTTGCTTTGTAATCTAGGGAGGCGTAGGGTTCGTTGTTGGAAACTGTTTCTACGCTTAACATGTTTTGGGGATTCTGGACCTATACTCGCCCAAAGAAAAAGTCTGTCCCCCTAGGCGCCGGGGGTGGGTGGGTTTAGAAGGCGAATCGCTAAAGGTCGGGGACAGACTTTTTCTTTGGGCGAGTAGATGATGTCGGGGTTTAGGGCGGCGAAACAGATAAGGGTCATTATTTCCAAGCCAAGATGGATCATACAGTATTATGTTGACTAGTGATCACTCGTGTGTGAACAGCATAGAATAAGAACATGGTTCTGTGAGCATTCTGCACAGGATGGGGAGTTTTGTTTTCTCCGAAAAATATATACTTTGTCGCTTAGCTCTCAAAGTTTCCCCACAGGTAATCGGCCGTCTCAAAACTTCATCTATAGCCGAACATAAAAAAGTCGTTTACAAAGTTATACTACATAAAACAAGCGAAAGCTAATACTGTGTTAGAGTTTCCTTTTGTAGAGAAAAATGAACAAGCCCAAGGCGCCCAGAGCTGTACAGCCGCTTTCCTCCCGATATTTGCCTCAGGATCTGGGGCGGGATGAGGGGAAACCCCATCTTTTGGAGCTACAACTATCACAAATTACGCAGGGTGGGTGATTGGATACCCCCGGCGAATAGTTCCCTTCTTATCCCGTTGCTTTGTGGGATCCTTCGGCTCCCTCATCCGCAAACCCGAACCGGAGATGCCAACAGTGGGTTGGTGACGAAGGATCGTGAGAGATTATTAGCAGAGCATGGAGGGGGTGTATTCCATCTCAAATCGTCCTCGCTCTACTCCTCGGCTCTCTATCCATTGAGGGGATTAATACCTCTGGTCGTTCAGCTCTCCCTAACCCCTAACTCTAGTAGTGAGCGGAATCACTAGAGATCACGTGAAGCTCACTTCACAATTAAAACAGCCATCTGTCTTCCTTCATGGAATCTCATTCCCGTTCCATCACAGTTCGTGCATAATCTTGAACATGAGGCTGATCAGATTGGTGTACATCCCCTTGTGCCATTGAAGAGATAAGTAGTCACAATGACAAATCTGTCCAGTCCAACTCCTTGCTGAAATCATATCTCGCTTAGGCTAGCGAAATACTTGAAAATTACGGGTGAGGAAGCTAAAACAGTCCACGCCAAAGGTGGACCTCCTAAATACAGTAGTCACTTCGGCGGTATATAAACTTCTTCCTTGCTCAAACCCCTTTCCCACCTTCTTGTTTCCCACCACTACCTAGCCCATAACACCTCCTCTATTGCAAAAAAACGCTAGCATTTCAATGGGCCGACTAGCACTTGCGGTCTCTGACCTCCGGGAGGTGATAAACCTCCTGCTCTCCACCATCCGCTCTCTCACCAAATCCAAGTCCTCTAGTGGCCCTACTTCATCAACCTCGGAAAAAGAGATAGACAGCATCGACTCAAATGACTGGGGGATTTTTGCCCTTCCGCCTCCCGCTTACCCATCCCCACCACCTGAACCATCCCCCGGATTCGAGTTGAAACCTGCGGGACCAGAAAAAGAGCCGTGGTTGGGCATTCCGAGTTTGCAGAACAGCGACGACTACGAGGAATTGGTGTCAAACCGGTGGAATTACAACCGCAAACGTTCCAGTATAATATTTTCACCATCCTTCATCATTATGGTCCCTTCACTGCTGACTTATATAATAGTCCAATATCAGGATCCACTCATAAAGGTGGTGCTGCCAGGAGGAGAATACAGTTTGTCATACTCCCAGAAGCTCTCAATATTCATCTTTGGCTTGCACATCGCGGTATTCATTTGTGTTGCGGCCATGTGGGCAGGGCAGAAGCTGCGCCGCCGCCTTGTAGTGATTGGTGTGAGAAAGAACTAAGCAGTTTTCGGATATTTTTGTTTCCCGCTCCGGCAGAATTGTGATTATATTGATTGATGCGTGAAAGAAGTTGGCTTAATGCAAGATCCATACATCATTGCGCGAGTAAACCTAGCGACCCCATCTCACTGTCCAATTCTATGCAGAAAAACGAGGGAAAACATCATGTCATGCTAGCATTCTTCCCTCGACGATCTAGTCCCGCCCCCCCACACCCCCATCCCCTCCATAACCTCCTATTCCATCCGTCTTGGACTAGATCCCTTACAAAGGCCTTCTCCCCTTCCCTCCGCTAGCACCCCTCTTCTCCTCTCTCGAGGGTACAGCTTGCTTCTGAAAGTTGATAGCCATGACCTGCATTTTTTTCTGGAACCCAGTACATACTTAGCTGGGGTGGTCTTGATCGCCATATTTTCCTTGTAGGTGCCCATCCTATTGATGTCTATCTGCAATACGCCCTCCCAAGAGGCCCCATCTTTATACCTTGTTCGGTCTACCTTGTGCTATATCGCGAGATTTTTGTTCCTTCCTCTGGCCATCCTGATCTTGATCCCTGTGGTTTTCAGCCCTTAAATCCCCTCCCCTCTCCCCTTCATGCCCCCAGGAGCAAATTCCTCTTCATCCTCATTACCACTGCCCTCAGATTCTAAAATCATTCCAAGACTGTAATGCTACTTGCCGACCCTCCTCCTGACAAAATTCCCGCCACTGACGACCCCCTCAACACTAGAATCATTAGAGTCCCAAGCTTTACCTTACCCGCCTCTTTCCCAGCGATCTGCGCCCTAGGGGGCTTTGCATGCAGTATTATCAGCCTGTTCATTGTGCTCTGTGTGGCTTCGGTCTTCTTGCTCCATTTGGCTAGATTAGCTACTTTGCCTTCCGAGCGTCAAGAGTTCAGAGATTCACAGCCTTTTCTAGGGGACCTATAGTATTTGACACTCCGGATGCAGCAGCGCCAGTTATGATGCCTTTGAGCAGTGCCTCCGCCCTGGAGATGCATTGTGTGAAGGATTGTGAAGCATCCCTGTATGATAAAAAAAAGCTTAAGGGACCGGAGGGGCGGCTCACAAGTGAGATGTGGGTCTCATAGACGCGGCACAAGGGGGTGTTGGAAGGAGTGGTGGTAGACTTTGGAGGCTAGTTATGGTGGGGTAGGCTATTTCATGCCCCATCGTCGGAGTATCATACAGGCAACATTTTGGAGTTCATTGCCGCTGTGTGGTTGAGTGGGCTAAGGTTGTAAGCATTATAGTTTGTGTAAGGGAAGAGGAGGTGCTGGGCGATTGGGCCATGATAGCATAGGGATGAATTTGTGGAGTAGGCTGCTTTGTTTGCCAGTGAGTATGGAGGGTGTAGAGTTGAGTTTGACAAAACTTGTTATTATACAGGGGACATGTTTTGAGGAGAGTCCAGGGTTATCTTTGGTATCTGAGTTTAGGCGCGAAACACGTCAGGGCAATCATTTCCAAGCCAATCTAGATAATAACAATATTCTGTTGACAAGTAATTCCAAGTGTGTGAACAGCATAGCAACAAAGAGATATGGCTCTGGGGACATTCTGAACGGAATGGGAAGTATTTGTCTCGAAGAAATACACTATGTGGAATATTCGGTTTTTAGAAGTGGGATCGTTTAAAATTAGCACACAAACCGATCCACCTCCGAACCTGATCCAGGTCAAGTTCTTTAAGCGGTAAATAATCTCGTGATTTATTGAGCTAAGTGCGCACAAAGCGAAGTCTTGAGGAAGGGGAAGAACCTAGGGGAATAAAGGACATGTAAGGGGGAAAAAACAAGTAGGGGGAAATATTTTTATGGCTTCCGTGTCGCTGTTCTGATGGATAGGCATACCGACGCGCCCTCAGAGTGCAGCAATTCCCGTAGCAACCCTGGCCATTTCCAGATACCCGAATTGCAAGAGCTTTATACTTTATTTTTGGCGATAGGCCGGTGCTCCCCCGTAATACAAATCAGAATGCAAAGCAGTCACAGACTATCCAAAAAGAAGCGAATTCTGCTACCTCAGCCCCCAGATACGTGAGCCAAAGGTTCAGTATCACTTCGGTCTGATCCACTATAATAATTCTGTGTGATGTTAAGAACTCTATTAACTGCACCTCCCGCGACGACATCGAAAATTCCCATTCTTGACTGGGTAAAACTACCTCAGCATGTGACTGCCCCAATCCCAGAACTAAACCAACGAAACAACATCAAAATGCCCAACCTTACTAGCAATGGAAAACCCAATATCCTAGCAAGAGGTTCAATTATTCTAGTTCTTATGGTACACTGAAGTTATTGGGCTATTTCGGTCTTAGAAACGCCAAGACCTCTGGACACCTTTCGAGTGGGAAAGCAGTCCATAATGCCAAATCGGTCTCATCTAACATTCCCATGATAAAATTACTTCCCAACCGGGCCAGCGAAACACTTCACATTTGCCAACCAGGAAACTACGGAAACAGTCCACACTGAACTCAGCCGACATGATATAATTAGGTAGCCTTTCAAAATAGAGAAGTCACTTTAAGGCAGTATAAATTGCTCTCTCGCTCCTCTCCCTCAATCCCCTCTTCCACCCTCCATTTTCCTATCACTATCACTGCAGAACCCATAACGCCCACTTCAATCGCAAACAATTCACTACCATTCAAATGGCCCCACTTCGAGACCCCAAATCTAGGCCTACTCTCAACAGCATTCTCATCGCCTTATTCTCCCTCTTCAAACCCAAACAACCCACCCGCCGCCCAAACTCCTCCACTTCCCCGGAAGGCATTGACAGTATGGAGCTCAAGGACTGGGGTACCCCGTCTTTCCCCACAGACACAGACACAATCGAACCATCAGACCCACCCGCCGGGTTCGAGTTGAAGCCCGCCGGACCGGAAAAAGAATCGTGGCTGGTGATTCCGGATCTGCAGAACAGCGACGATTACGATGAATTGGTGTCGAACACGTGGAATCACAAACGCTCCGGTATAATACTCCTTCCATGTCAGGGATTCCAACACTGCTAACCCATGAATTAGTGCAAGATCCGGAACCGCTCCTGGGAGCGCAGCAGCTTGATGGGGAATACCGTTTGGAGTCCTCTCAGAAATTCCCACTTGCCATTTCCATCTTCCTCGTCACTGCCGTCTTGAGTTTCGTTGGTATGGTCGCCATTGCAAAAATTAAGAGGAGGATTCACCGCCGTAGAACGGCATAAGCATAGGTGTGGGAAAAGTAGGTGGTTTGCGGACACTATTGTTCCCCGTTGCCACGGGATTGTGTGTACAAAGATTGGTGTGAACTAAGTCGGTACAATACAAGGCCTCATATATTGAGCCAGTAATCATCTTTCCTACCCGGTCCACTCCCGTGACTTTATCCCACGGCCCAATTTCGTACAAAAAATAAGAGAAAGCCTAATGCCATGAGAGCATTCTTCCTAACGACCGGCGCTCCCCCAGACATGATGCCTACTGCCCCATGACGTCGAATATGCTAGGGGGACACCGGAGGATTTCCCGTGGTCAGGGACCCGGTGAAGGATGAAAAAGAGGAGTTGAAGAATCACCAAAGAGGGGAAGCAAAGAGGGAATGGGGGGTAAGGAAATGGTATGAGGAAGTAAGTGATGTGATTGTGTTATGAAGACCGCAGGAAGAGTTGGCATTGATTTTGTATTTAAAAAGGCCCCCCCCCGCCCACAATTCCAGAAGAGTGGGTCACCGATTTATAAGTCCGTCTTTGATATCTTTTGTTCTGTCCTTTAGTACTCTTCACTGTTAAAGCTGCAAATTTCTTCCCATAATTTTGTCAATTTTAATCCCCCCCTTTTCCCGCCTTCCTCCCCCCTCCTCAGCTTCACTCCCTACATCGCCCCCAACACACCTCTCTCTCAGACTTCACCTTTTACGAAGGCTTAATCCTATTCCCCATGCCAGCTTCCTTCTCCTCTTCTGCAGCAGCTACCTTTACCCCAGAATGCCGATAACTAGGACTTGGCGTTGTTTCTTGATGCGGGTTCCCCCCTTGTTGGACAGTGTCGTTCTCGATATCCTCCTTGCTGGCACGATCAACGTGCTGACAGTTTTGTACTGTATCGTATACTGTGGTGTAATCCTTGGCATGTGGATTTGCCTTCCCCCCGGGGTCCTTGGCATTCAAGAACTTCTACAGGTCACTATTGGAGATGCATAAGGGTGTTAGTTTTGAAATTTGGTTCTAAGAGTGGGTACTTTCCTGGCATTTTTTTTTTCCTTCTCCAGCGGGATTGTGGCTAACTTATACCGATGGGTATCTGAAAGCAGTAACCAGTTTCCGAATATTGTTGTTTCGCGTCCCTACGGGCTTTTCTGTTAAAATAAGGATAATATGCGAAAATAAGTGCGCACCATACAAGATCCCATGTCTATTTGCACTAGTAATTGTATCATGTTACTTGCTACAATTTCGCTACCTCATCCTAATCAAATTCCATACAAAAAATAAGAAAAGCCATTTCGTGAGAAGATTCTAATCCTTCACCCCAACCGTTGCACACACCCCCGGCTGCAATCTTGATCACTGCGGCTCACCCGAAGCTCGCCTTAATACCAGCGTTGAAAATAAGCGATACTAAGGTAATGATCGGCAATGGGGTTTAACGCAAGGGAGTGGCAAGGCTCAAGTGGAGACACCAGGTTTTCCCTAAACGGTTAAGTATCTGATGACTGATTAAGGTGAATGCGTACAAATAAATGCATTGAGGCAAGTTTCGAACATAAAGGAAGAACCTAAGCGAATAAACGACATGCAGGAGGGGAAAATAAGTAGTAGAAGCAATCTCTTTTATTGTTTCTGTATCCCTCTGCTAATCACTGTTCCGAACCGTCAAGGGGCGCCACAGGAACGGGGGGCGAGACGGGACGGGACGAGACCGCCAGCAGTTGTCCTGTGCACTCATCGGAAAATTACACGGAGGACGCCAGGGCTAGGCTGGGGCCGCCGGGCACTATGGACTAGGCCTTTATTGGTATAGCGAGACAACCGGGGAAGCGGCTGTATTAAAGGAGGGCAGGGGAGATAGCAGGACTGCCGGGATTGCGCGGGGACTATTGGGGGTATCAGAAGATGGTAGAGTTTATGTAAGGACTGTAGGGTGTGGGTAGGGACTGCGGGGGGTCCGCGGTGTTGATTATTGCCTTGATTCGTCTCATATATATATTCTTCTTGAGGACACCACATATTTCTCTACCTGGTATACATTCTTAGTTTCACCTGTACACGGTGGGCATTGGTACAATTAAGATATGATTACATTTTTTCATTAATATTTCTTGATAACAATTTAGGATTTTATATGTTTTTTCTTATCTGGTGTTCTGGGCATTTAGGATATCTTAGAGATTATTTTATACATCTTGTCAGTTGTTTGATTTATAATCATTATCTCCTAATTATTACCCCACTCCGTCCGTCCTAGATTTACACATATTGTATTGGAATTTTCTTGGAAGGTTTTCAAGGTCAAACACCATTCACACTTATATTTCCTACCTTGTTTTCCAATCCTGCTTCCTTGTTATTTGGAGAGTGCCCTCTTAGTGTATATAGTGGGGCTACTGCCCACCCCATTTGGACCGGTAACCTCCCAGCACCTCTTATGCGAACACTATCCAGCCCCCCCCCCGGGCCGCTCCTATCCCCAACTTAAGCTCCAATGTAGGAGCCTCCTTATCAAAGAATGGGAAGAGTCTGCACCGGAC
>Ga0307517_10001141_pt1 | contig 44830 bp, 49 predicted proteins | sample 23_EM_MG_FD_194515 | JGI IMG/M metagenome (GOLD analysis project Ga0307517, IMG submission 194515) | Populus trichocarpa ectomycorrhiza microbial communities from riparian zone in the Pacific Northwest, United States - 23_EM | ecosystem: Host-associated > Plants > Roots > Unclassified | place...
ACAATATAACAAGTTAGCGAGTTATATTCTAACTCTTTGATATTTGACTATACTTTATTACTTTACCTTTATCAAACAATTACCAACGAGCCTTCCTGACTATTAATCCGTTGTCTCGAATATCCTCGGCCTAGTTAGCTCGGAATCCTACCGTGTTAACTACCCCGTAACATTACATGATTAAAAATTAGGAAGAATAAAAAATGTAGGTTTTTAGTACCTGTTTGTGCAAGAGCCTGAGATTCATAGGTTATACCGCAGTGCTCACTATCAGATAGTGTAACCTCTACCAAGTGCCTCTTTTCCTCCACTGTGAGAGCGGAGGTAGATCCCTTCTCACAGTTTGTCTTTGGTATCAGATTAACTGAAGTGAAGATATCAGAATTGCCCCCAGGTTCATCTGCTCGACATTTCGCTTCCCGGATGATATTCGAGCATGTGCTCACCAGAACACCAGTTTTCGCCGAGATTTGCTCCAGTGTCACCTTGCGATAGCCTCTCATTGCTGAATAGGCGACAATCTGTGCTCTCTTTGCCATTGAGGTTGTTGGCCCTCGGGGAACAAAAGGCATATTGGCTTTTTCTTTTTTTTTTGGCAAAATGAAAAAGGCTTGACTGAATAATTGAATTAAAAGACCAAATCTATTACGAAGGGTGGGTACTTGTGGATACTGGCAATCTAGGTCACACTTCTACTTTTGTGCGTTGTTACTTTGAATACAATTGGACCATCTTCCATAACTTGGCTCATGCGGGCATATGCGGACCCAGTCGTTTTTACAAACGTCAGAAAATTGCGAGTACCAACAGTTGGATTAGAAATTCCCTCTCTAGACTGTGCTGCCGGGGCGGGGGTGCTGCCAATGACTTGTGGTTCTGCCGGGTTTGGGGTATTGCCTAAATATAGCAGGTCCTGCGGACGATCTCAGCGGGGGATATTTACGATGGGAGTCCTAAAGTGGCCTCGGATGTCTCTTTGGGGCTTTTTAAGATATTCCCCCCTTGATCCTCATAGGCAAATAGCTACTTCCTCCAGAGGCCGCAAGCACATTATTATTATACCTGGAGCATAGCCGGTGATGGCCACTAGGTCGCTTATCGCCCGGTGTTAAGGGAGCTCTACATCCAATACTTACATATCCTTCTGTAATAACACAGGGGGATGGGGAGGGGAGTTTGGTCTCGGGGGTCGGCAAATACCGGTATATCCTTGGCGTCCACTGCACTTGCTTGCTGGTTATCTTGTGGATGCATCTATGGTTGTGGCCCAGTAGAAGCTTACCTTTTTCCTTTCGTTCAGGGCATTTGCCCTTCGGTAACATGTGAAGTCGAGAGCCGATGCTACAAATGAACAAAGTGAGGGAGCGTGGCCTCACGGAGCTGAGCATGAGAGGTGGTGGGACAGGGCGATGAAGGAATGGTAGTGGTATGCCACTATATCAAACGGAAGAGTTCCCAGCAGTTATTTGTGACTCCCGAGCGCTTGCAAAACGGGAGTACACTCACACCCCGTTATCCCGGATGGCCAGATTTCAGAAAATACATCCGGGACAACGGGGTTTCCGGAACAACAGAGAGGTGGGAAGTTCGTATAACCTGAAGAAAAGTAAAGGTTTATCTCAATTCTTACAAGAGCTTTATCTTAACAAATTTTCATGGGCAGTGTTTACACTTTTGGTCTTCCATCTTGTAGGAACACAAGTTGAGTGTTCATCGTCCTCCTCTGAACCACTTCTAGTAGAGTTCATATTTCTGTAAAGCCATCAATGCTACCTTCTTAGTCGATCCAGAGTTCATTGGTGGCATTGTAGTCATAAGAGAAATAGGTACTGGCTTGATAGTCATGTTGGATGCGTTCTCCATAGTCTATATATTAACTCCTCTATCTACTCTTGATTCCAATTGTCACACTTGACCCTGCTGTTTTTCCTATTTCAACCTAGATTGACTGAAGGCAACCTCAGTATCCGGTTCAGCAGAGCAAGATTCTATAGAAACATGGGTGAAGATTTTCCAAAATCTCATACAAATCCGCACACCTCCTTTTCCGGTTCAACGAATGAAATTTCGTGAGAAATTGGAGTTGTCAACACTAGTTTCCGGTTCAGCGGGGTATCCGGTTCAGCGCGATCCGGGATAGCGGGGTGTGAGTGTATTGCGTAACCCCGGAATTCTAAGGATTTTTCGCGAGAAACCCTTTTAAATACCATGCATTTTTGTACCTTTCGGATACCATCCTTGGCCGAGACATACAGTACCATCCAAAAGGTTTCATATTGCAACAAAAAGTAAACCATTCTCAGAGTTTCAGCAGCTTCTTTAATTTTTAAATAACTCAAATAATTTTCGAAAAAATTGGAAAAATCAAAAGAAAATAACCAAAAGCCACTAGATATTTCTAGATTTTTTTCTACAATTTTTAACAATTAACTGAGACTTAGGGTGAGGTTTTTGGTGATTTTCTTAGAATTCTTGGCATAAATTACTACCCAAACACACTACTTTTAAGTGAGCACAGATTCACCCACAGAAATCCTTTCTGACAGTAAGAAAAATTAAAAATCTAACCATTAATTAAGTTTTTTTTCCTGTTTTCAGCTTATTTTTTCAATTTTTCTTCGCCATTTTATGATGGGTCAAAGGTGAAGTAATTATTTGCAAAGGTTTCACTTTTTCGATGGCACATTTCCCGGGCGATGGTATCCGAAAGGTTTGCCGCTAATTGCATGGTATTTAAAAGGTTTACCCGATTTTTCGCTGATTTACAGACGTCGGAGAGTTATGAACACCTTATAATGACAAGCTGTCTGGAATTGGGGGTAAGTCTGGGAAACTTTGTGGAATTCTTGAAAAAGTTCCAGGAATACTATTAAGTAGGGAGGCCTGGTTTCACCCACACTCTCTTTTATTCGGCTGGTGCGACTTGTCTTCGCCAGGCTTTAGCGTCCCTCTGTCGTCTCGTAGGTGCCAGGGTTTCCCATGGAGATGCTGGGGAGAAAGAAAGCAGGTCTCAAAGCTTGAACAGGAGCAACTAACAGACGCTATGGAGGACAGTGAATTCTAATGCCCCTAATGAGGGCCTCTGTGTTCCTTGAACCGAACTAAACCCTCTTTCTCTCGTGATCCCCTGGAGTTCTAAGGAGAAAGCCCTATCTATCGCTCCTCACCCCCCAAAGGCTCAAAAAGTGCAATCGTTTTGTAGAGTCTCGGTTATCTACGACATGTGGCCCAATTGCGTGTGAGTGATCACGGCCACTGTTATGTCCCCTAGACTGGAGCGTTGCGAGGTAAGTTAAGGTATAAATTGTTGGATGGGTGGACGTGGTGGATGTGAGAGAACTTGTTCTATTCTCAGATGCGCGCCGCTGCTAACTAAATAGGACTAACAAACATGTGTGCGCAACTAGTGGTTTACCCTCAACGCCGTCCTATCTTCTCCACAACACTACTAGGGTGGTTGCCCGTACCCTACTACACTCAACATAAATGGGGAGTATCCCGGCTGATTCTTCGATTATGCCAGTTGAGCTTTTTTAACTCCACCATTCGAGGAGCCGCAGCCGACACAGGAAGCAAACCGAGACTTTTGAGTAATATACCGTACCTTTACTATTAGGCAACTTCGGGTCCGTGTGACCACTCATTCTGTCATCCCGAAGCGTACCGTATTCTACTCAGAGGATTTCTCGGCAGGTCCATAGATGAGAACTTTGGAATCAGGTGACAAGGGGGAATCTGAGGCCCCGGGTAATTCCGGGCCGAGCTGGGCAAAATTGGGTTCTGGGTGGCAATGATCGTTTGGTAAGTCATTCTACATCTAACGTATTACCCCTGCCACAACCGACCAAGGGTTGGATAGCGGGGCTATGTGAACAAGTTGGATGGCCGTGTCGATGGCTTGAGCAAGGTATGGCCCGTATTTGTAGGTACTTGGTAATGGCTGGCTGGGGGCTGTGATAGGTCTTAGGGAGATTTTCAAGAGGGATGTACATAAATCCAGAAGTGAGCTCACTAGAACGGTGGAAAGAAGTTTCGGGGAGATTAGCTCGAAGCTTAGAGAATTGAAGGCCAAGATTGGGGTGTTTAATGCGACTTCAAGCTTACAAAGTTGCAAGTCCACTTGCTATTTCGGGGGGGCATCAGCGGTGAGCTCCTTATTATACTCATGTATGAGATAGATCATGTTGGCATTGGTTATTACTTGTATGCGGCTCGCCAAAGGGCACGCGGAAGTTCAGTTCTCTATGCTTAGTATGGTGCCTAAAGCAACCCTATGTCAGGGGACCGATCAAGATCCTGGTGCTGGAAAGTGACTATTTTCTTGGGGAGACTTTGTACGGGAGCGCAGGCATAGAGATTTCGGGGGTTTTTACAGTACTACTTGATTAGCGTGCGCTCCTCGACACCTCGAGTGAATGGGAAATGATCCGACACCCCCTGTAGCTGGCCCGGGGCCTTTAGCCTTGTGACACCCGGCCCCCTGTGGATGTGGGGATCCTGCAGGAAGCTAGTGTCCCCGCAGTGCAATCCGTTCGTCTTAGATGCAGGACGGAACGGACTAATGCTGTGGTACTCGTAGTCATTTTTGGTGCCTGACGCCCTACGCTCTGTACTAGACAGGCCGGGTGCTTGGTATAATCCGGTAAACCTGGGGATTAACCTCCTTCCACTACGGCCCTTTATCTTTACTCAGATATATGATACCTCTTGCGGGGGTACACTACTTTGTTTGTCCACACTTGGAATGCGCATTCAGGTCGCACACTCACCTAGCTTGGGCTCGCCATATTTCCGCCCTCTCAATAGAAACATTGCAGTCCTATAGAGCTCGGGATATGGTTACTACCACCCCCCCCTCCGGTGGCGATGCTTCCTTGGATTGTGGGATGCGCCCAAAGTTGTTGTTATTTGGGCCCAGGGACGAGGTCTGAGAGGTCATTTTTGAGAAGGGGAAGAGAGCATATCCACAAATCCAAACATCGAGATTCCTACCCGCTTCTTTCATTCAACTTTGGTTAGAGATCTCGGCTGTAATCATGAAACATCACTCGTGCGGCTCCCATATGCCCTGTTGTAAAATATCTCGATTTAAGGTGGTTGAAGAACTCCCTTGCCCACTCCTATTTCTTGCGAGAATGGGGGACTAATATACCGTACTGCATGGATTTAACAATCACAGTGGACAATCTATCAAGCAGACTCCCTTAGCAGGGTGTACTAGTGAGGTCCAGATCTCGGTATCAATACCCAGAAAGCATATGATGAGGTCAACCACCGGTAATCGAATCCCGAGGAGCCACGGTTTCCAATAGGCCAGAGCCCAGTCGTGGTTAGGACGACGGCAATGTCTCGTCTTTGGACGGACTGGACGGGGCGACGTGCGGGCACCAAAAATTGGCCAATGCACCTAGTTAGACTAATAGGTTAAAGTAAAAATAGGGTAAGCTAAATAAATAAAATTAATATATATATATTTTTTTAATGAAGTAATAATAATAATAATAATAATGGTATTCATAAAAGTAAACCTAGGACTAGCGCCGTCCGACTTGACGACTGGGAACACTGCCTCTGTACCCCGCCATCACCTGTGGTCCCACCACTGCTCCAGAAAGCCGCTGTCTGAATCCATCTCATTCTGTTGGGTAAGGGCAGGAGGGAGGAGGAGCTCTGATTAGATGGGTCGTTATGTCTTATTTTGGTAAGTTGCACAGTATCGTACTCGTGCAAAATAGATAGATTTTTGGATGGCTTGAATTGTTGGTGGGGTTGTAGTTTAGATTGCATTAGGAGCCTTGTTGTTTATGCTGGTACCTTAATTCGTTTTTGTCGGCTGGGCTGACTGTATTGTTCGTTATTCATGTGCAGTGTCGTGTCATACTTGGTATCATACTACTGAATGTGGGGCGTCGTTGTCCGTACTTGGTCTCAGAAGCATCATCCTCTAAGGGGTCGAGTGATACTTTTTGAATTAGACATACTACTCAGTTTGAACGAGAATATAAATGTATTCATTGGGCACCATTGAGACAAACGCTACCGTCCCAGAGTATTTACAAACTTCCGGTCTATCTAGCGTATCCGCTATTAGTAGATGCTGTTATTCTATCTACGATCTGTCCCTATTCCAACGCAATGTACTTCCTCAGGTGCTCCGGGATCGCTTCGTACAGGCCCTTGGAATCTAACCATTTTTTGCTAAAAAGCCTGTCTGCGTATCGATAAGCACCGTCGCACAGTACAGTGACTACACTTTTTCCAGGGCCTAGCTTCTGGGCAAGCTCATAAGCTGCGACAACATTTAAGGCACTGCTGGCGCCCATGTATAATCCTTCTTCATCGAGAAGCCTGTAGACCATTGCGATGGACTTTTCATCTGAGATATGCAGTGCATTATTGATAAGTTTGATCTCAGGCTTGAGGTTGTCTGTTACGCGCCCTTGACCGATCCCTTCGGTGATCGACCCCCCAGTGCGTTCGTTAAGTTTTCCACCGGAAGTAATATAGGAGAAGAGGACTGAGCCGGGAGGGTCGGCGAGCCAACATTCAGTGCGACCGTCAGAGACTTCTTTGAGGTAGCGCGTAACGCCTGCGAGTGTTCCGCCAGTACCGGTTGAACAGGTGAAGCCGTCGAGTTTTCCGCCGAGCTGGGCCCAAATCTCTGGGCCTGTTGTCTCAATATGGGCACGACGGTTCGCAACATTATCGAACTGGTTTGTCCAAACTGAGTTCTCGGTTTTTTCTAAAGACAATTAGGTTTAGGACTGGGGATGAGAGGGAGGGGGTGGGTACTCACCAGCGTGGCGCTTTGCCTGGTGATTATAGTTTTCAGGGTTCTCAAAAGCCACTAGGAAAGCGTTAGGAATGTGCCTCGGAATAGTTTCTGCTGAATATGCATCTTACCAGCTGGTACAGGGAATACCTCAGCACCCAATAATCGCAGAAGGTCTATCTTCCCTGGTGACTGGGTGTCGGGCATATATATTACGCATTTATACCCTTTGATTGTCTGAAGATCAACTTATGCCCTCAATATCACCAATTGCAAAAAATTGGGCTAACCTTTCGATCGGCACACATGCGCGAGGCCAATCCCCGTGTTCCCTGCGGTGCCTTCTACAATTGTTCCGCCTGGTTTGATAAGGCCCTTCTCCTCAGCGTCCTTAACGACGTACAGTGCTGCCCTATCTACGATTTTTATATTTTGGATGTTATTAGTGGGTTAGAGAAGATGTTTGCCATGGGGGGTGCACCTTTGATTGAGCCACCTGGGTTCATGAACTCTGCCTTTCCATATATATCACAGCCAGTCTCCTCACTGAGTCTGTTGAGCCGTATCAAAGGTGTGTTTCCGATAGCTGTCGAGTTAGTTTCAAATCCGAAATTGTGTCTTTGCCAATGACTAGAGATTGACAAACCTCCGATAAAACCTTTCACAGTGCCTTGAGCCTTTGAGACTTTGATTCCGTAGGGGCTTGCAGCTTCAGCTGCCGTTGCAAAACGGCGGAGGCCAAGACGGAACATGGTCGGGAGAAAAAGAGAGAGCGGAAGGAGAGAAGGGTGGTGGTGTGGAAGGGAGGGAATGAGAGGTGGTGAGGAAAAACAAACAAGCAAATGAGGGAAGTAGAAGAAGGAGGAGGGGCGAACGAAGCACGCACGAGAGTGGAAATCACGCGGCTCTTAGGAGTTTTAACTGATTTCGGCTTGATTGTTTTTCGAAAGTGACAAGTAAGGATTATCAGATTTGCATATATCTGATAATCTTGGGAGTGGGGGTTAATCTGATTAGATAGCGGGGTTGTCACCACAACAAACCACTGATCTTTCTTGTGTTTACCTAAGTTACCTGCCTTCTCCCATTCAGATAATAAGAGCCGGAAAACAAACAACAACCATCTTGCGCCTTATACCCCCCCAACCTTGAAATCCACCTAGAATAAGTCGCCTTTGGTTATTTCAATGCCTGCTCGAGTAGCTAGCTCACGATCTGCTCGTACGCGAGCCCCACGGAGACGAGCCCCTCCCGCCGCCGATGAAATCCCAGCTGCTACATCTCCGGTACCCGAACCTAGCCCGCCACCACCAGTAACTTATACTCCTCTTCAAGACGCTGTTGCGACTATATTTCAATCGGCCCAGAAAACTACTGCTGGTCATAGAAAATTGGCGATTACAATGCGATCTATTTGGGAGCAGTGTGCAGCAGGCACTGGGCCCCTGGGCGCATCCATCGGTGGTGGGAGGGTTGGGGAAAAAGCCTTTGTTAAAGAATTCACTGGCTTCCTTAATAGGGTTCTTGTGACCAAGAAAAGTGAGGTTGTAGGAGATAGGTGTTTGAGATTCACAGACTTATTCGTGAGGGGGCTCCTTGATAAAGGTCAGTATTATCCCAAAGTCACGTAAGGTTTGCCGGTCTTTAGTACTAATTAAGCGACCTGCTTGGGCAGATAAAACAAAGAAAAAAGGCAGTGAAGATGAACAAATGATAGAAGAAGAGGTTGTAGAGGAAACTTCTCCAATTCGCTTCGTTCTTCGATTCATCTTTTACCTCTTACCATTGATATCTTCGAGAGAGAAAACGGTCCGATATCGTACTACACAGCTTCTCTCGCTTTTATTAGCTAACGCATTACCGGAATTTCCTTATGATTACTCTACGAAGTCGAACGCTATATTTAAACAGTTGAGATCCGAGCTCTTGAAGCGCGTTAAGGATAAAGAAACCCCTGTTCGAGTCCAGGCAGTAGTCGGTGTTATAAAATTACTTGAGATGGGTGTTGGAACGGATGAGGGTGATAGCGGAGATGATGACGAGGAGGGAGATGGCAATGTGTTGGCTGTTTTGATTGAAGCCATGCAGAATGATCCTAGCGCGTGAGTACCTGCTATCTGTGTTATGCCATTTGCGTCTTTGAATGGTATTTGTACTGATATTGCTGCTAGAGATGTTCGACGTACAATCTTGTATAATATCAATCCTACTTCTGAGACACTTCCTTACCTCCTTGAACGAACCCGTGATACCGATCCCGCAACCCGCCGTTCGGTTTTTACGCGCCTCCTTCCCAGCCTTGGCGATTTCCGCCACCTTTCTATTGGGATGCGTGAAAAGCTTCTTCGATGGGGCCTTAATGACCGTGATGAGTCTGTTCGTGAAGCTGCAAGACGGATGTTCAATTTTCGCTGGCTTGAAGATGTCGACGGCGATGTGATCGAAATTCTTGAGCGCTTGGATGTCACCAGTGACGGCACTCAAGGTGGGGTTAAGGAACTCGCGCTGAGGGGCTTCTGGGAGGAGAGGAAGGATTTTGTTGAGAAAATTACCTTCGGCGATGAATTTTGGGAAGATCTTACAGCAGAATCTGCATTTCTGGCTCGGAGTTACAATGATTACTGCCGTGATCTTCCAAGCGCTCAGAGAGAGGCAGGAGAAATTGACGAAAAAATGCCCGAAGTTACAAAGCTAGCACTTCACCTTCAAAAATATCTGAATAAGCTTGTTGTAGCCCTAGAGAGCGAGGATGCGGAAGCAGCCACTTGGGAGTTTGTGGCTGAGCAACTTTTGATGATTGCTTCGAGGATGGACTATGGAGATGAAATTGGGCGGAGAAAGATGTTCGCTTTACTCCGCGAGAGTCTCGCCATACCTGAGTTACCTGAAGGCGTTACTAAATTGATAGTTGAATGCCTTGCTAAACTTAGTATGGGTGAGGGCGATTTTTGCATGTTAATTCTGGAGGTTATTGCAGAGGTACATGATCGAATCGCCGACGATGATGACGAAGCTGGGGCTGCCGATGAAAGTTTCCATTCAGCGAAGAGCGACGTTAGTGATGATGACCTTGAGGATAGCATCACCGTGAGGGCGGCTTCTGTAAAAGCTGGTACCCCAGCGGCGAAAGCCGCTCCATCAGCCGGAAAGAGATCTAAGAGTAGGCCTGCCGATGAAGACGAGGACACAGACATGATGGATATCGATGGCACCGAAGGGAACGGGGAAGAAGAACAAGAAGGGGAGGGAGAAGAAGAAGACGAAGAAGCAAGAGCTGTGAAGGAGCTCATGATTAACCTTAAGTGTCTTCACATTGCTCAATGTATGCTTGAGAATGTGTCGGGGAGTTTGAAGAAGAATACCCATCTTGTAACCATGTTGAATGGTCTCGTTGTTCCTGCTGTGCGGAGCCATGAAGCACCAGTAAGGGAGCGTGGGCTTAGATGTTTGGGATTGAGTTGTCTTTTAGACAAGGTAGTTATCTCCTCTAAAGCCTTGTCGACTTGATTGCTAACCTAGTCGAAGACGCTTGCTGAAGAGAATCTTACTCTTTTCGCCCACTGCTTCAACAAGGGCCACGAGGCACTGCAGATAGAAGCGCTTCATATCATGTCGGACATCTTAGTTACCCATGGCTCTGCCATCTTTGAGGGAGACAGCTGCGCAGTGGAGCAAAGGACTCTCTACAGAATGTTTGCAAAAGCATTGAAGCTGGATGAGATGGCAGAAGTACAGGCTACTGCGACAGAAGTGGTCTGCAAATTGATGCTTGCACAGGTTATCAAAGACGAAGAGGTAAAACTCCAATCGGTATTTCAAGGGAGGCACTGACCGGTTTTTGCCAGCTGCTCAAAGTACTCGTGATCGCGTATTTCGATTCAACAACAGCGGATAACCAAAGCCTTCGTCAAATCCTAACATACTTCCTACCAGTTTACTGTCACTCCCGCCCTGAGAATCAAACAAGAATGCAGAAGGTTCGCCACTGCTCTTCCCCCCACCACGAGAATAAACTAACATCAATAGATAACTATAAACACAATTCACCAACTGCTCTTGATCCGCGAGAACCTGGGCGAAGAGGAAGAAATGGTCTCAATTACCACCACAGCTTCACAAATGGCCGACTGGACCGACCCCCGCAAGAATGTTGGCGGAGGAGTCCAAGCGGGTCGCAGCGGCATCGAAGAAAAGATTGTCGACCCAAATGTGCACGTTGACCTCGCCATAGACATCTTGGAGCGCGTTAGCAGCAGCAGCTGCAACAAGGAGGAGAAAAAAGTGCTATGCGCTATGCTTGGAAAGCTTTATATTCCAGCTGAGGCCACTCCTGAAAAACTTAGGGAGTTGTATGAACTTGTGGCTCAGGCGATCGGGGATAAAGTTGCCATAGACGCGCCATCTAGGAACGCACTCAATAAGCTGGAGCTTTCGTTAGGGAAGATTGTCAACGAGTTAGAGCGAGATGGTGCAACAGAAGCTACAGGAGACGAGCTGGCAGCTACAGGAGATGAAGCCGAGGCTGCACCTGGCGAGGCGACTGCAGGAGAGGCTTCAGATGGTGATGATGGGGATGATACTATTGTTATGACGAAGCCTCCGAGGGTAGATGATCTCGCAAGCGAGACTGGTAGAGAGACAAGTGCCGCCCCTTCGACCGAAGCGGAAGAGCAGGAAGGCGAGGGTGGGGATGAGGACGAAGAGTGACGCGCTTTATTTTTCAGATTCTTTTACTTCATGGGTCTTGGTATTTGGCGGTGTATGGGTAAACGAGTGATTGGTAGTCCTGCGATAATGATATTCTGGGATGTTAGTACCGGCGTCCTGCTTTCTTAAGCCAGTATAGGGTTCTCCTAGGGTTGTATGGCTTCTACTATTCGAGTCAGGTTAATTTCGTAGTGTAGTAATGTTAGGTTCTGTCAAGCATTGATGACCGACCACCAACGGGACCGATGGGCGTCACTACTAGTATATTAGCCTTGGCCTAAAGTGGAGGGCACGTGTTCCTCGGGGGAAAGAGTTGTCGAGGTTGTCGCGTCCCGGGGCATGAACCTAATTTCATGTATGATAAGATTAAAAAAACAAAAACACCCAGAGAGGGGTGGGTCTTTAGGGGTTTTTTTTGGGTTTTGTGGTCTTCGTTGTGTAGTCGCGTTATACGGTTACTCATACTATCACTCGCGGTCACCTGGCCACACTTCTGTGCCGTGATTTGCATTCGGACACCCGCGCAGCACCAAAGCCCTCCCCTATTTTCTAACTTAAGTGGAAAAAGGCAAAATAGATAACTGGTCTGAGAGATATCATTCCGGGTATCGTGCGATAATAATGTGAAGAATGCAAAGAACAAAACACCAGAAATCCCACCAATTGTTGAATCTGGGGGTGGGAAACAATGGCATCCATGATCAAAATAGCACACATATCATACGGCATATCCGTTAAATTATTCATACTATCCGTTCTGTGGAATATCAGAATACATCGACCTAGGAGCTTTTTTAGGCTTGCTGCTAGCTATACTTTAGTCTTAACAGTGTCTTGAGAGGATATATTATCCCACCGAAAACAGAGAGGGATCGACAACACGCCCGAGGAAAGAGCGCAACCTCCGAACAGAAAGGAAGAAAGAAGGAAAAATAAGTGAACGTTGAAATACCAGCAGCTGCCTGCAAGCAGTTCTTAGGCTTCGAGAAACTCCGGTGCTGTAAGAACATCGATACATACAGGAAGCAGGAAAGGGTGTATCACTGAGACACCCAAACATTTATCAGACACTTCTATACCAATAAGTAGTAAAGTTGGTTTGGGTTGTAATGATGTTTATGTTCATGCCTTATAACTCCCTCAGGCCACCCAGCTCCAACATGGTTTACCCCCCCCCCCCCACCGCGCCAGAAATCTAACATATCGATCAAGTTAATCAAGACGGAAAGTCTTCCAAACACTGCTGCATCCTCCTTCAAGACTGTTACATGTTCAGAGAGGATCCGGCGCCTGTCATTTCGCACTGGCTCTCCCATCCCCATCCCCTCTGAGGGTATGTGATTGTTTTGTCCTTTTCATCCTCTCCAAAGAGGGTTGATTGCCACTCTCGGGGGGAATTAGACCCGGGAGCCTGGGGGAATTAAGCCTTCAGGTAGACTGCTTTGGTGCCACACTTCCTCCCCATAGCCCCTACGTTATGCACCATGCTGTTTTTCTTCTTCCTTCTTTTGAATATATCCCCTGGATTGGAAGAAAGAAAAAAGAAATGGAGAATGGACAAAATGGACTAGAGCAGATCGTAAGTAATGGGAATTCACACCTTGGGAACACTGTCTGGTAGGGGTAAATGGGTTAAAGTCAGGCAGTTTCTGATGAAGTTTCTCAGCAAGAGGGGAGATGGTGGTGGTATCGCATTGCCAGGTATGGAGGGACGTCAGACACGCCGGAGGGGGGCAAGTAATAAGCAGCAGAAGCCGCGGTGCTGCTAGCAGCTTCAGTTAGTTCTATTCTGTTGGAAACCCCCTAGGAGCAGGCCGGGTATTCATAGCTACCAGGCGCAGTCGACGTTCATCTATAGCTAGCAAACAGCCATGCAAAGCGAGTGGAGACAAATCGCATGCGTTGGCCATCAATTGCTAGTGATAAGATCTCCAAGTGCTCAAGAGATCATCAGGGCAGGGATATCAATAGTAAAAAATGGTGCCACCTAGTAGAGGGGTGCTACATTACCAGTGTCATTCTGGCTGCATGGCTGCAGCACGGCATAGATGAGAGCACAAAGCGCAGCTTCTGTTTAAAATTACGGAGATCTTCTCACTATAGACATCCATTGAAATCTACCAACTTGGGGGGGATACACCGCCCTCCTCATTAAAGCACCAGAGCTCAGCTCTCGGCGGGATAAGTATTTGTTCCTAAGTTGACATTTCATGAAATACCTAGCTGGCGCAGTGGTTAATACTCCTGTCGCACTTATCAGGAGCCCAGGAGTTCGGTTCACGCTGACATTCAGTTATTATTGAATGATCCGTCATATAGGGCAGGAAAACTGAGAATTCCTCAAATCCTGCCTTATGGGAACTGGGAGATTGGAGAGCCTAGCCTTCATCAGTAGGGCTGTGGGGCTTATCAATCCTGCTACGAGGTGGTAGAATCCGACTCTAGACCTCCGGGTTAGCGATCGGCGGGGTAGCAGAAAAGAAGGGAGAAATTCCCTTTTGCTCCCTCTGCCTGTGGGCCCCGAAAGCTATCGATGTTTAGCCATTCTCACTCTGGCAGGCTATGTTCTCCCTATTTATAGTGCGAAAGCGTCCTTTTTCCAGCAAAGCAAGGTATAGATAGTGCCTAGTGAAAGACACAAGATTCCCGTGATACTGTGCTAAATTTGAACCCTAGAGTCTGGTTGTGTTATTAGATGATGAGAGCACACTTCTCAAAATAGTGTCTGCTTGGTAACACATTCATACATAATCACTCGGGGGTTTCATTTTCCGATTGTTAGTCACAATGAAGCTGACTGAGACACCAGAGGTAGGGATTGGGGGAGCGAGGAGGCGGAGTCAGATATAAGGCTTTGTTCGGCATCACAGTAGCTCGGTTCCTAATTTGATCAGATGATTTAGATGTGCTTTTCTAGCGGCACCATGGACTAACACATCCCGAAGATTCCAAATTTGCTAAATAGGGTTCAATTATTATGGAAATTCCCCCCAAAATTCTTGGCTGTTCCTATCATACTCCGCAGCTTAGCAGCCTAACCCAAAACACCACAATTATTTCTCCTATCTTAATATCACCCCCACCAAAGCCTGACGCCCAACCCAAAGGTCAGTCGCAAATCCCCGAAACTAGATTAACACAAGTCGCAATACCATAGCTGTATGTTATACATCTACAACTACAGGCTACAGGAGGGCCTATGAGGGTACATGAGTAAATCGTAACTCCCTCCCAAAGTCTCTTCTCTAGCGATTTCTTTCTTCGGGCGATGGTATCTGTTGTGGTTGTTTCTCCGGATGCGTGTTAGAGGTCCGATCATTCGCGGTCGATGCCTGTGATTTGCCTTATCCTGTTTGTTAGCTCTCCACCACCTGCCCCTGGGCGGAGAGGGGTGCCTTGTCAGGGGCGGCCTCTCTTTGACATATTTTGTCCCCCTGGGCAATGCTCCCGAGCTCGGAATTCTCGTTGTTCCTTACGATACTCCGGTCCATTCCGTCTGTTTTCCATTCCTTTCCCCCCCCCCCCCCTCCAACACTGCGAACATAAGACCTCAAACACGGCAACACCTAATGTTTGGACCATGGCACAACAGTATAAAATTGCGGTCCCAGCGAACATCGCCCTCCAAGCCCAACTCTCTACGAGGACGATAGTTAACTCCCCAAGACAGAACGGGGAATCACGTGCTTGCGGAAGGGGGGTAGGGGTTGAGGTGGGCAGGGCACGAGCCTGGCACAAAAAGTCAAGTGTCTGACCTCCTCTCCTGCACTTTTATCCCTCCTACCCTGCCTTCTCTGCTGACATCTATGATAGCAGCCTTGAAGGAGGGCGCGGGCTGGGGATATATGTCATATCATACATAAGCCTTCTCGTTGGTGGCCGCTACCGCCGTTTCGAAAAGGTAGAGTAGTGTTTGGGGAGTTATTATACCGGTCCTGACCAACCTGACTGATGCGTCCGCCCTGTGGGAGCCTGTGAGGGAGGGAGGGCCGGGAAGCCGGCGGCAGGGTAATGACAACCGAGCATCGGCTTAACCTGTGGAGCACAGACGGGCACTAAACTCATTGGTGATTTCTCGAAAGAATTCCTCTCGATCAACCTTATAAGCGACGGCAGCCCCGCTGTATTTTAGCCCTGGGATAGCAGCTCGTCAATAGCTCGCTCCTTGCACAAATCTGGAGCAGCGTTTTTCTGCGCATCGACATTGGGTATTGGGCCTGGGGCTAATATGCATGTTCAATACTCCCCAAGAGCGAGTAACTTGGGGGTAACCAGTCTGTTTTATAAGTACCATAATAATGTAACAGAATACCTATCTTTAAGCTACCTGAAGTCTAAAGCCTTTACGAACCAAATCAAACACCCTAATGAAAATGACTATCCCCATCAAAAAAATTCATTCAGCGCTGAAGTGTAGATATTCACAGAATATCACTCGGATAGGCCAGAAACAGACACCCCGACACCCAAGCACAAACATCAACAAACAAACGAGATACACAACAATACTGATAATGCTTCCTCAGGTATAGACACGTAGCCCCACTTATATACCTAGATTATCTCTCGGCTTAAGTACGTACCACATCCGTCGCCCCCGAAAGGAATATCTCATGGGGTATTCAGATACCATGGCTAGACTATCCTTCTTTCCTCACCCACCACAATCCACAGATCCACACACCTTTTTTAGCTACCAACAGCAGCTCATCTAGTAGTCTTTTTTAGGAAGAAATCAAGGAAAGAAGAGAGAAGAAAAAGCCCGATATCAAACAGTAAAGTATCTGACAGACGAAACATTTGATCACTAAAAATACAATTGAAGGGAATGGTATCGTTTCCCCCAACCCGCCCCGACCAACACCCATAGAGATAGTACGGTAAAAAGACGGCATGCTTGAATGCTAACTTGCCTTCCTTTCTTGGCTTCATTTCCCACTCTACTTCGCCACCCGCTAACAATGCGCTGCCAATGTTTTCCATCCTAGCTGTTCTGTTCGCCATTAACAGATGGCTGTTGCCTCTTTGTAAGAGGCGCCCTGAGAGTCAAGGGAAAGTGATAATCATCAGGATCCTCTTCCTCACTAAATATCCCCAAAGGTGTTAACATGCGCTTATTCCTATCAGATTAGAGGAGCTTCGGCACTTACGGCAATCTCCAGCCAACGTAATCTTCTGTATTCAATCCTTCCATTCCCTCCTGCAAGGACGGGAAATCTCCAGGAGTCATCATACCGGAGCGATCTCTTGGAGAGCCAGGAGCAGACAAGGGGCGTGAAACCTTTTGCTCTGTACCATCGAAGAATGGGAATGGTTCCTTGGAATCGAATGAACCGGGGTAGGCTAAAATTACGTATTAGTCCCGCTGCAGTTACCATTAGCCGGAGCAAGCTACCTCTTCTCAAGGCTAATTGCCTTGCCTTGACATATTCCATGCCCATTCTCTTCCAGTCCAAGAGATCACTTAATCGCTCAGTTCTGTTCCTTTGGTTGATCCTTTGCCTCCTGCTTTTAATGGTAAAATCGTACATGAACTGGCAAAGTTGGTTGACGCTGTCATCGACTCCCTTCATTCGGCGGTCCACAATGTAGATGCCATAGTCAGATGCATTTTCGATCAATTCTTCCATGTAGCACCCAAAACCGGAAAGATTGGTCGTAATCGATGGGACACCCATGACGGTGCATTCAGCGGGAGTATAACCCTACATCACGATAATTAGCGCTTGCCTCAAGCCCGATCAGAGATATTCGGCTCACCCAAGGCTCGTAGTAGGATGCAAAAACTCCAAGGTGGGTCCCGCGAACAAAGTCATCGTAGTCAAGTGACAAAACGGGGTTCGACGAATTCAGAAATTCAGGATGGAAAATGATCTTAACTCGGTCGGAGGGATGATTGAATAGCTGCACTCTCCGGATTTGGTTAAGAATAGGATCGGCTTGATCATCAATCTAAAACAACACAAACCTATCAGTATGCAATACCTTCTTGAGGCAACTCGCAACGAAATGATTGAGGGTACCCCATCTCTCACCATGTTATGAGTAACAATCGGTGGAAGAGAATTTCGCTTCAGAGCATACACACGCCGCTTTAGCATGACTTTTTCTTGATTGCTCATAAGGTCCTTCTCAGCTGGAACCTGTTCTCCATCATGCCACCTCAATGCACGCTCAAACAGCCTCTTCCCAATTCCTTTCTCAATGTTGTCCACGGTATCCCGTAATGCTTTGATAACAGCCTGGCCCTTCAAAGCTTCGACAGTTAGAGAGTGTGTTTGAGCCGGCATAATGATGAATGCAACAACGGTGGTCTTCGACCCAGAGATCTTCAGGCGGTGGTTCAGCCGAGCTAGCGATTCAATGAACATGTCAACCCCCTTATTGCGGTACTCGTAACGCCCTGCCGTGAAGAAGTAGAGTGTGTTTTCCAGATCAAAATCGTTATGACCATAGAAATGGCCCCTTATAAAATCATGAATCTTTTCTTTGGACTGGGCGTGAAGATTTTGAAACTCGTGCATCGCGGAAAACTTGACAACGTTCAATCCATTGGGCAAAACACCATCTGGTTTGCGTTTGAGCAAGTGCTCGCTCTCGTAAGCCGTGATGTGAGAAACAGTGGTGAAGACATCACAAGAGTGGGTTGCTGCACGCTCGATACAGTAACGGTGGTAAATTCCTCTCTTACCCGCTTCAGCATCCACATCGAAATACTGAAGGTTGTTGTAGAAATCAACGGATCCAGCGCACAGGTATCTTCCAAGTAGAGTGGCATGAGTTGTAAAGATAGTTGTAACATCAATCCTTCGCTTGCGGCAGAGAGGGAGAGCCACGCCGGCAAGCCACTCATGAAAATGCGCAATAACTGCACGGGATTGCTCGTGGCTGACGAACTACGGAAAGATTAGCCAAGTCGGGTCCCTGCATGAGACCAGGCACATACCTCTCCAAGGAACCAGGCAACCAGGTAGCCAAACACGACAGCTTCGTTGGTTTCGGCATCACCCGGTGGGCATGGGATCCCGGCTGTACTCCACAGATCTCCCTTCCATTCGTCCAAGTGCTTATACCCAGTACCTGTGTCAAAAAGGAGCACCCTTGGGGCACCGTCAATCAGCCATCTACCGTACTGCCATTGAATTCCTCGATCACTCATAGCAGCGAGGGTGGCCTTCAATGCCGGATTAGTTGGCTCAAGAGCTTCAACTTCGACCGCAGCCTGCGAAAGAACATCATAGTCTGATATTAGTGGTGATGCTGGGGGACAAAGTGGACGAGACAATGGATAATGGGTAGCTTCTTTAGGGGGGTATGGATGCCAATATGGCGGCGGGGGAGAACAAGGCACGGGGAATGAACGGTAAAAAGGAGAAGAGGAGCGAGAGGGTGTTTGCGAACGCACAGAGGTACGGTTGAGGGGGCCGATAAGGCAATAACGTTCGCCATACTCAGCAGTAGTAATAGGCGCCTTAGATTTTATGACGGAATAGATACCGCCAACTATAAAGTTCGATTCGAATCAGAATCTGTATCGATTGCACTAGGGAACTAACGATAAGAATCAACATACCCCGGTTTGCAACCTCTGTGGAAATTTCGAACAGGAGGTGGTTCTTGACATCTCTTCTACCTTCCGGTGCCTCAGACATTTCGTACCGTGAGTGTTCTCAATGACTTCTCGCTGCTCTTTTTTTCTTTCGAAAGACTGAAAATGTCAGCGAAACGGCGTGTAGTGATATGGTTTTACTTCTGGTGAGGATGCTTTCTAAAATATATGGGAGTAACCCAAAGGAAAGGGACGAGCGGAATATAGATGTATGCCCCGGGAACACTGGCTCTGGGGGCAGTTGCGACTTACAAGTACCAAGCAGCCACCAGAAAAAACAGCAAAAATTGACAGGGCAATATGCAGCAACAAAAAGGCTGAATTATAAGGGATGGGTAGAAAAAAAGGCCGCAGAGATAGGTCCCTCTTATTTCTTTCCTTTTTCCTTTTTCCTTTTTATCTCTCGTTACCGGTGGTGGTGAAAGATAGTGGTGGGGTGAACGTAGCAGGTGTGTGTGGCAGGTGAAGATGTGAGGATGTTTGTCAAGATGGAGGGAGGATGGATGGTTAGAGCAAGAAGGGAGGTGAAGGAGGTGGTGAATGAGTGAATGGAAAGCAGGCGGCGAGATGAGCTCCGCACCGGAATCTAGGGAGGAAACAAAAGTAAAGGGCGCGGCGCGTCCCCACTCTAAGTTCCTTCCCATACCTAAATTTACCAACCATCCACAACCCTACTGGCACTCAGTCATGCTCTGTACGAAAACGGGGTTGGTTGATGTTTATTCTATCTAGACCAACCTCTATCAGTACCTCCCTCCCCTCAACACCATCTTTTCCTCCCCTTCCCCTCATATTATACTATCCTTCGAGCTCAGAGAATCAGCAATTGCAGAGGCGACACAGGCATCAATGGAGCATAAAATAGAAAAAAGAGGCAGGCAAGGGAGCAAACCTGGGCAATGATTTCCCCTTGGCGCATGACGTCAAATAGCAGGTTAAACACTCTTCATGATACTAAGCACTGGAGACGTCTGTTAACTTACCTACCACCGTTGGAGCAGGATAAGTTATTAACACGATAACATTGCTTGAGTATCGTATGCGAGGTTGCTACTCGAGCAGTTGCTACAAATTGCCACCCGTTGGTATCTGCTGCTGCCGCCGCTTCAGTTCCTTCTCTCCCGCTCCTCCACTCTGCCCGCCTATAGACTACCAGTATCCACACCTCTCATTCTCTTGCCCCACCCGTTCTGTTCGCACGAACACGTACTGCGCAGTAAATGCCTACAGTACGCACATCATGTGTTCCAGTACTCTTTTTTCTTCAAAAGAAAAAACCCCCCCAAACCTTTCCTTGAGAGAAAAAAACATAAAGTTTCTTGTTTATTCACTCCCGAGAGCGCCCGAGAGGCTGGGTGGAACAATTCCGGACCAATATCATCTCCGGAAGTGCACTACGGCATGCTCTGTTAATCCATCACGCTTCTCGCTTGGAAAAGGGAAATAACCTGCACTTTTTTTTTTCTTGTTTCCTTTTTTTACGCATCTCAAATTTTCACAATTGCACGACCACAACCAACCGAATCATGAAGTGGCCATTTTGATAGTAACTGAGCGAGTAAGCTACTGGCAGCCTATTGTCCTCTTCTGTCCAGACTTCTGATGTTTGAAGCCCGCTCCGAAGTAATGGTCTCCAATCAAAGAAACGCTTGGCCAAATCTCCTCGAGCATTGCGACTCTTGGGTAGCCCCGCACCACTCTGATTGGTGCTTATCGTAGCAGATACCGGATTGGATTATGGGGTGTTGCGCCCATGAAAAAACTTTCAAAACTAAGGTCTAAAAAAGCACAAGAACGTGCTGAGAAATTTGAAATTATCGCACTTCGTTGCGGCATATCGGCTTGCGGCAGAGACTTTTTTCTTTTGATGGCAATTAATTACAAGAGCACAAGCTTAGTTCTGATGACAGCTCCTTGGCGGCATAGGCCCGGAGGTGGGAAAAGTGATATTCATAGTTCCACACATCTGTACTCTACTACAGTACAACGTTTCCCGACAGAGCGAGCACCCGGCGCAGCGAGCTCACAATTTATTGGCTTGTCTTTGGTGGGTTGGGTGGTTTTGAACAAATGCTCATGGTGCCGGGCCCTCGCTGTGTAGAGAGACGTTACACTCTTTTTTGCCTTTTCCTTTCCCTCTCAGAGCTGCCTACAGGTACGGTAGCTTATCAATTGCAGATCAGGCAATGAACACCATGTGCTATCTTCTTTGCCGCATACAGCTTCCCGAACTACGGGTAAATCCTGCACAGGCCACGCCCTCCAATCACTATTCTTAAGGTTTCGTTTATTCTACTTACAGCGGCGGGCATTTGAAGTGAAATCTCGTACTTATCCTTTCCCTCGTCCCTATTTTTTTTTTCTATTTTTCCGTCCTTCGGGATGCAACTCGAAGTTTCGAGGGAATTACCGTATCACCTTTAGCTTCCTAGCATAGTAAGACCCCTTATCGCTATGCAGATAGTGATATCAGTGACCCTCTTTCCCCTTTAACCTCTGAACCCTTGAAGATATCGGTTAAGCGTACCGGAAGCCCTTTATTTCCCCCGTCGACTAAGGGGGGGTTGGCTAATCTCGCCTGCGAAAGTGAACCGTAGTGGCACACACACAGCCAAAATGCATTTCGATTTAGAGTTATCTCTTGGCACTTATTTCCCCGGCTTGGCCATCTGATAAGATCAGGCAACAAAAACGTTATATCGAAACAAACCGAGGTTGAAAAAATTTAAATAAAAAGGGTTGAGCCCCACCTTCAACCACGTATCATATCACCGATCCCCTTACCACTACCTGCGTACCCAGCAAATAGGCATCGCCAATCACACCTCGCATAATGGATTCACGCATTGTTGGGATTCTCGGAGGTGGCCAGGTTGTTTATAATATTTCTCCTCCTTCTTCTTTATCACCGAATTAACCGGCAGCTAACATATTATTGCACAGCTCGGTCGAATGCTCGTTGAAGCAGCTCACCGCCTTAACCTCCAAACAATTGTCTTAGATGCCCCCAAATCACCCGCAAAGCAAATCAACGCTCTCCACGCACATATAGACGGCTCATTTTCCGACCCTGAAGCTATTCTGAAGCTGGCTGAGGAATGTGACGTTTTAACTGTTGAGATTGAACATGTAGACACCAAAGTCCTGGAGGAGCTAGAAGCATCTTCCAAAGTAGAGGTAAATCACCTAGCACCCACTCTGCGGAGAAATGATAAAAAAACAATTGGGCATCATCACTCATTCGGTCTCATACGACACCTAGGTTCAACCCTCATGGAAAACAATCCGCATCATTCAGGACAAATATGTGCAGAAATCTCATCTAGCTTCCAGCAGTGTAGCTACTGCTGAATCCTTATTAGTCGAATCAAACACTTCGGCTCATTTGGAGAATATTGGCCGAAAATTTGGTTATCCTTACATGCTCAAATCACGAACGCTGGCCTACGACGGACGAGGAAACTATGTGGTCTCTGACCCTGAGTCAATTTCACCTGCATTAGAGGTATTGAAGGACAGGCCACTATATGCTGAGAAATGGGCATCGTTTTCCAAAGAGCTTGCAGTTATGGTGGTCAGGAGAAAGGATGGCGTGTGCATCAGCTATCCAACCGTAGAGACCGTCCACGAAGAGAACATTTGCAAACTCGTATACGCACCAGCAGCAGTCTCGAGGGAGGTTCAGGAGAATGCAAGAAAACTTGCGGAGAAAGCTGTAGGGAGCCTTTGGGGTGCCGGTGTCTTTGGCGTCGAGATGTTCCTGTTGGAAGATGGTAAGCTGCCTCCTACCCAGGCGTTTGGGGCAAAGCTCGTATTGACTTGGGGGGTCCAGGGGAACTTCTCGTCAACGAGCTCGCCCCTCGGCCACATAACTCGGGCCACTACACCATCGAAGCATGTCCCACTTCGCAGTATGAAGCCCACCTTCGTGCTGTTCTTGATCTACCCCTCCCTGCGCACTCAACCTCGCTAGCTACACCCTCAACACATGCCATAATGCTCAACCTCCTTGGCCCTTCCTACAATACCGTTGCCCGCAAAGCTCTAGAGGTTAAAGGAGCGACCGTCCACCTGTATGGAAAGGGCGAGGCTAAAAAAGCCCGAAAGATGGGGCACATCACTGTTGTGGCAGGGTCTATGGCAGAAGCTGAGTATCAGATCCAACCACTTATTAATGCAGCAGACGCAGACAAGATGAGTCTAGCTGAACAGGCCAAGGCTTCCTTTGCTACTACTTACTCGTCTCCCCCCAAAGCCCCCTCATCTACGAATCCTATTATCTCGATTATCATGGGCTCAGACTCTGATCTTCCGGTGATGAAGGCTGGTGCCGAGATTCTCAAGAAGTTCGGAGTTGAGTTTGAGGTTACCATCGTGTCTGCGCACCGAACCCCAGACAGGATGGCCACCTTCGCAAAAAATGCGAGAGTCCGCGGTCTGAAGGCTATCATTGCCGGTGCAGGCGGAGCTGCGCATCTCCCTGGGATGGTCGCCGCCATGGTCACCCTTCCTGTAATCGGGGTTCCGGTCAAAGGGAGCACCCTAGATGGCGTAGACAGTTTGCACAGTATCGTTCAGATGCCAGTCAGTAACATTTTCTCATTCTTTATTGCTCCTTACTAATACCCACAATAGAGAGGGGTCCCAGTAGCTACTGTAGCGATCAACAATTCAACAAACGCTGCGCTTCTCGCATTGCGGATAGTGTCTGCGGAGAACAGCCCTCTTGGGAGGGAGATTAGATGTAAGCTGGACAAGTATGTCTCCGACATGGAGAGCGAGGTTATGGCAAAAGTCGAGAGGCTAGAGATCGGAGGCTGGGAGGCGTACACTGTCAAGAAGTGATTTAGGCCTAGAATAAAGTCATGGATGGTAGCCTAAAAGTTGTGATATATCATATACCAAATGTATGACGGCTGGTGTCCAATCGGGTCAAAGAGCAACGGATGGAGCTGCGTCTGGGTGGAGACAAATGCAATCACGGGAAATCACCCGCCAGATCTATAGCGGCCACCGGGAATCTAACAGGTGGGGGTAGGTGGAAGCGGGTGAGAACCAAGATACCGGAATTGTGAGCACTCAGCTATCATAATCTGTCCGCCGGGACATGTCTACTGCGGTCTCCACCCATGCAGGCGAAGCTCTCCATGAACCCTGCTTCCCCCGCCATACACCCTCGGACGACCAGTTCCTGGTATTGGTGCCATCTCGAATGGGCTCCTCGGGTATCTAGATCCGAGCGGGAAGCCCGACGGCTTTGTGGATCGGCACGTGCCTGGGTCATGATATATCACTCTGCAGAAACAATTTAGGTCAAATGCGATTGGCAGAGGCCATTTTGTCTATGGGGGCAACGCGCTTTGGCGGCTTCCCTCATAGATCGGCCCAACCTCTTGTGAGCATCCGCTCCGGCCGTATCATAGCATTTCCGTAATGATAGTCTGAGGTTGTGTCCACCTCATCCATGTAAGAGAGAAAATAAAAGGAAAACCCCCTAGCTAGATGACACGGTACAACAAACGAGACACAGCGCGCACCCTCAAACCATTTCTGTGACCCCGACTATATACCCACACGGACTAGACGACACGGCTGTTTAGCAGAACCGAGACTTCCGAGAGGACATGCATCAAAGCGACAAAAATAGGGCCACATATATTCATGGAAATCCCCACAATCCCACTTCCCTCAACGCCGGCAGCTGGCGGAACATGCAAGTCACGACACGTGAATGGTCCTTCTGCCTTGTGAAAGAGAACGATACAATCACTGATGCTCACTCGAATGCAGGATAAATTTAGCAGGAAGCTTGCTCCATTGGACGGGCGGGCGGGTCGGTTGGCGTGTTTGGAATAGGCCGAATAGATCTTCTGGCAGAAAAAGGGGTGAGCCAGACCGCCACGGGATACAGAGGAATACAAGCACAGTACCAGCACTAGTACGGAGCTTCGCTGGACCAACCAACCAACCAAAGGATGTGTCAAGTTTATCGTGAGACACTCTTCTTCTTCAGATCTCGATTGACCTGTCTTCGCCATCGCCGCTCACCCTAGGCAATATCATAAGCACCGGTTACCGCATTATAAGCCGGAAGAACAGGGGTTGTTAATTTGCGGCGGTATGCTGGGGTAACGCACGGATTTTCGGTGTCATAACTTATTTTGTTAAAACCCCTGTTTTCCGGGTACTTACGGTACTGCAGGGACAAGTTGGAGTGCCCGCTCACAACTGCCCTACCCCCTCCCCCTGGGTCTTTCACACATTCTGAGGGGAGGTCCAGTATGATACGGTATGGTAGTCGAGCGTTTAATTATGTCATTACAAGAAGCTCTACCAACAAGGTGTCGTTGCATATGATCATTAACTTTAACTGCGCCAATGGGGGGGCGAAAAACAGAAAGGCACAACAAGCGAGTTTGATGGTTTTTTTTAGGGGGTTTTTTTTTATAAAAAACAAACAAAATCTATACACAATTACCGGGTATGATAACTTTAGCGAATTCTTGTTGAGTTGCCGTATAATATTGTAAATACCAGTACCATCATAGCATAGGGTACCGTACCGGTGTTGAGCGGGTGATATAAATAAATAAATTCCACTATTGGTAGCCGGGGATCGGCAATCGGTTCCAGGAGGGGCGGGCCGGAGAAACCTGTACTGTAAGTTATCACGGTGCTACTTTACTACCGTGTTTGTTTGATGTGTTGTTGAACCTACAGTATGAGTCTGCTATTACGTTATTATACCAGTCAGGTAACCTCTCCGGTGATCAAATACTTCTCGTACTGTACCATGCAAGAAGACATTTTTGATTGTTTGTGGAAGACCTCGGTCTAAACAAAATAAACAAAGGCGCGCGACCGTAGTCCACATTCCAATGGACCGCTCAGCCGCAGGAGTCGATAACGGTAGATTAGTTCATCTCCGCCGCAATTCCGCACGGGGAAAAAGACGGAAGGGGGTCTGTGTGGGAGCGCGCTAAATACTCGAGTACTCGAGTACTTGTGCTGGCACTAGTACGGTGGCCGGTTCTTGCGGCTGACAGATAACGGTGGGGAAGTTGTAGCCGAATTTGGATGGATGGGGGTCACAGTCAGGTCACGGTGGATGGCTGGTATTTCTCTTTTCTTCATTCTTTGTTTCGTTCTCGGAGATGGGGATTCTGGTAGATGGGGGATCCTATTCTTGTAGGTCCAGGGCAGGGGTTAGATTTGAAAGGGGGAGGCTGTTTCAGAGCATTGGTTGTAAGTGTATCCCGATCCCTCGTTGGCGTCAATTGATGAAGTTTTTTGTTTTTTTCTTCCCTTTGCCCTGGGATCGGAATTGGATTGGGCTGAGGGTGATGATGGTTCTTTTGTGTGGTGTCATACCGGTACTCGTAATGGTATCATACCGGTATGTTCCACTGGCAGAGTTCAATTCGGAAAGGTTGAGACGGGCAGCGGGGATATTCCGGAGGCGGCGAGCTGCTGCGGTCACGCCAAAAAAGGTGGGAGTGGCCCCCTTCGTCACAGGTGAGTTATGGCAGATGGATCACGGTACTATACTGTGCGGTACGGCATAATACTCGAGTACAATACTGTGCGGTGCAAGTTTGTTCACGGTAGTTGTTAGCCCTAGTGCCTGGAGAGTGCTTACTCGAGTAGGGGTCGTTACTTGGTTGCACACATCTCCTTTCTCTCACTCTCCCTTCACCCCGAATACTGGTAACTCTCCTCTCTCTTCATCCCCTGCAACCCACACGTGAGGACCAGACGATCCGCCGCCAGGAACCAGCGCCCAGGACCTAGAAAATATTTAATGCTCCTGTGCGCCCCTTCTTTTTCGAGAAATTCTCCCCCTCTCCCCCCCCTCCCCCTTCGAGCAGCTTTAACCCGCCTTTGTTTTATTTTCATTTTTTATTGCTCGTTATTTCACTCATCTTCAATAAACAAACTGGAGTTCCTCATCTTTGGCACAAACTTCACTACCTTCAAGTTCCCTTCTGAGAAGGGACCCCCTCTACCGCAATGATGCAAGCAGAAAACCCTCAGCATGCGCCACCGTCTCGCTACCGCACCATTCGGAGGAAACTGGGGAATCGTTCGAGCAGTTCCCAGCCACCAGCACTGGCACCGCAGCAGCAATCACGGCCAAAACTGGCCGCTGCTCCTCTGATTGATTCGATTGGGTCTCCGAAGCCAGTCGTTGAACAACCCCTTGCTCGAAACCCTTCCAAGTTTAGGAAGATTCTGCGATTGAATACGAAGGATGTGCCTCCTACTCCCGTTCCACCCATTCCCTCTACGGCAGCTGCCCCACACGGTGGCAAGCTCACAAAGTCATCGCATTCCCCGCAAAAGACGACTTCAAGGTTTGGAAGGAGAAGGGGGAAGTCTACTGGAGCTATGGGGGAATCCTCTGCGGAGGAAGAAGCTGGAGGTGCAGCCCGTTGTGAAGAGGATATGGTGAGGATAGATTTTTCATTTCTTTCTATTTACTCGGCCATGAATTTGCAAGTTTTTAGCTGTCTTTTGGCCGGCCGTTTGACGTTGATGCAAGTCCTTTCCTAAAGCAGTCTGCTTCATGGTGTCGCGTGACATTAAATTGTACATGGCGCTAATGTGCTTTAGGCGCAGAATTATGACATAAAGGTCCCGGTCAATTCTTCCAGCGGTACGGAACCGGTTGGCATCCTCAATTCCACTGATGTTGAATCTCTTCTGTCACGTGTGAGGCCTGGAAAACATCGGATTCTTGTTGAGAGTTGGCCAATCTTCGGATTACACCGTCAAGTTCGGTATTTCGAGAGGCTTAGCGATGCCCACAATACCTGGGAAATCGAAACGAAGTGCCATTTTCGCATCGAGAAGAACGTTTGGGGCCAGACCAATGTGCGTCTTGAACATTATGCAGCGGAAGAGCCTTCCAGTGGAGTTGCTCAATTCCACTATTATGTTCAGGCCGATAAAAAATGGTCAAAGCGTTGGATCAAATTGGACGGCGGGGCTATTAAGATTTCCAAGAAGGATAAGCCGAGCGAGAAGGACTTTACGCAGACCATCAATCTTGACTCGTTCGATATTTACAGCTTTGTCAACACTTTCTCTCCAGAGAGCAAGCTGAAATGTCCTACAAAGTACTGTTTTGCGCTGAAATCACAGCACAAGATGAGTCTGTTTGGGAAGGATTCGGTGTATTGTCACTACCTTTCTGCCGAGAGTGCATCACAATTAAGTCAATGGTTTGCGGTGATTAGGGACTCAAAGTCTCGGCTGATTGCGGAGAAACTTTCAATTGCTCCTTGGACAGCGGGGTCGGAGATCAAGGAAGAACTACCTATTAGTCGTAAAAGTATTTCTTCTGGTAGCCTTGGGGGTAGGCGCGGGCCTAGACCCCTGATTTCTCCAGAGGAGCTCACCCAACCACCTTCCGACGTTCAGCAGCCCAAGTCACTGCATAAAGCTAAGTCAACTAGGAAGCCCTCTGGGAGGGAGAGGAGTGCTTCTATTAGGTCGCCGCGAACTGGTGGAAGTGTCTCAGATGGGGAAGCGGTGTTTTCACCCGGTGGCCTCTTGGGTTCGGATTATGAAGACAAGAAACGTGTTGCTCAGCTTAACTACAGAGAAGAGCGCGCGAAACCACAAAATGAGTTTTCCGGCCTGTTGACCCCTCAAACACCCAAAGCTCGAAACTTCAGTCCTCGCGATCCCACACACCCACTCGTATCCTTGGAGACTTCTCCCAAGGAAACTATATCCCTTAGACGCAGAGAAACAGTGGCTTCAAGGCCATCCACTTCTCACAAGCAAGGGGGTACTTTGCTTAGTTTTGACGCGGGGGAGCCTGTGCCGTTGTTACCGCACCACAATCGCAGTAGGGGGCACACTATTTCAGGGAAGAATGCACGCGAGAATGGTGGCCTTATCAACTTTGCTAAATCATCCCTCGAGACACCCCCGCTTCCTAATGCTCCTCCCATGTTTGCACAACTCAAGAGACCGCAGACGGCGAAAGGCAGAACCCGGAATGGCGAGGCGAGCGGTGACGAGGATCAAAACCCTTTCACGGGCACTGGCCTTCTTGCGGGTGGGTATCAGTCTGCAGGTGCAGTCAGGGCTGGTCACGGCGTCGCTACATCCAAAGACGCAGTCAGGAAGAATGGTGAAATCACTCCGCTACTTAATCCTTTTGGCAAGAGCGTCTTCGTACCTGGCAGTCTATTGGAGAAGCGGGAGAAGGAGATGGGGCCCGCTAGGCCGATCATCGATAGAGACTATTACTCATCAGACTCTGATTCGTAGTTGTCGTGATGAGGGATGCGTTATAGGTCGCTTTGTTCCTTGTGTTGCCTTGCGTTTTTGCTTGGATGGGATCGGAGTGTTTGCATTTTATTCCCCTAATGTGATATGGCATGGACGAACAGAAAAGGCTCTCGTTGGTCTTGATTGGCCGGCCCTTTGTTTCCACCGTAGTAGCGCTTTCTTTTTCTTTTTTCATTCTTGTATCAATTTTTTTCCCCACCTTTTTTCTTTCTTTTAATTGTTATCACTACTATCGCCAATGGCACCGGTTCGCCTGTATTATATTCTTAGCATCCTGCCCATCTACCGTTTTTCCCCTTTTGCCTTGGCTATAATTATTCGCGGCTTATCTGCTGCGTAATTGTCGTATTTCCTTTCCTTTGTTTTTATATTATACATACCTCTTATATTTCACTTTTCTTGGGCTTAAGTTAGATTTGGGGGGGCGCCCGATACCGATAGCATGTAATAGAGCTCCGGAATGATAATATCATTGGTTCCCCGGTATTCCAGTTATCGTTATCGCACGCGGCGACGTGCAGAGGTCTAATGAATTGTCATTCGATCATTGGCAGCAACAGTGACGCAGGTCAGGATTAGCTTACCGTAAGGTACAGCACGGTACTCGAGTGTGATACCCGAAGCGTCTGGGGTCCAGCCCAGTTGGGATTATGATGGAAGTTACCCTACCTACGTTCTACCAACCCACCTCAGTCCGGTGGTTTTTTTTTTTAAACTGCTCTGCCTTGTCTCAGAACCTACTACACCGCACCACCTTTTCAATCTCCCACACTATCACCACCACCGCTACAAGAATTCTTCAATACATAATACGACCGCAATGGGCGTCGCCAAAAGGACCCGCAAATTCGCACAGGTCAAGCGAGTAATCTCCTCCCGCGATGCCCGCCTTAAAAAGAACCAAGCAAAGCAACAAACCGCCGCCACAAAAAAAGACAAATCCAGCGAAGTAGTTCGCGAAATGTTCTCCCCACCCTTTTACCTCACCTCCCCCCATCCCATAACTAATTGCTAGCTATCCATAGCCCACAAGTCTCCTCCTCACTCTTCTTCCAATTCAACACCGCCCTCCGACCACCATACTCCGTCCTCGTGGACACCAACTTCCTGAACTTTACCATACAAAAGAAGTTGGAGGTGATGCAGTCCATGATGGATTGTCTGTATGCGAAAGCCACGCCCGTGATCACGGACTGTGTCATGGCGGAATTGGAGAAATTGGGGAGTCGGTATCGGATTGCCTTACGGATCGCTAAGGATCCAAGGTTTGAAAGGGTGAGGTGTGAGCATAAGGGGACGTATGCGGATGATTGCATTGTCAATCGGGTTTTGCAACACAAGTGAGTCATCCCTTTGTCTCAGCCCGCTTTGGGGAGAAGGGGGTAAATGGGCTAATTCGGTGGGGGGGTTGGTAGGATATATATCGTCGCGACGAACGATCGGGATTTGAAGAGGAGGTTAAGGAAGATTCCCGGTGTTCCCATCATGAGTTGTGGGAATGGAAAGTATGTTATTGAGAGGTTGCCGGATGCGCCGGAGAAGTGAATGTTGGAGTAGAGTAGTGCAAGTGTTGTCATAGATTCAAAAGTACAAAGGGCGTTTGGGAGTTTTCCTTCTTCAATTTAGAGTTTTCTTTCCTTTCTCCTTATCCTCTACGGGTCGAACGTGTTGGGGCCGAAATCTTGAAAAACCAAAAAAACTTGTTAATATTATCTGGCGGTGGGCTTGGGGGTAGGCGCAGTGCGGATATCATCCGCGGTGGTACTGCAGTATTATACCTACATCTCAATTACCAGTATACAACACCAGAACACCAGAGCACGAGATTAAGACCACACTGTGCCGATCCAGATCGAACGAGAAAGGGAATATAAGTGAATAGAATAGAATAGAAAAGAAGAACAAAGTTTGCACGTAGTCAACAGCAACATTCCACCACATTGCAACAGGAAGTTGTTATCCATACAATATAATACTAACTAACCTCCCTTGGGATTAGAATAGAACACTGCACTTACCGCACTGCCACCACCACACTACCACTACAATACTCAAATATCACCTATTCTTCTCCCCCCCCTATAAACTTATTAGCATAGTAGTATTCTATATCTATCCCTTCGCACTGGCACTTTTAATTATGTTTTATGCTATAGCTATACTCGGAAGGCCGGGCTATGCTAAGCTAGACATGCAGGATCCCACCACCACCACCCCTACTCCGAATTTGTGGTACAGTACTTGTTATATATATTATACCCATGTGATTCCACCACATCCTCCCCTATGGATGGACCCGCAGCGCAACAGAGCACTATACTATACAATACAATACAGTATATTGGGAGAATTCGTGAGCCCGGGGAATTTCAGGAAGTTTTGGAAAGAAAAAACAAACAAACACCGGTGACTGGTGAATATGTGGGTTTGCCTGCCTTCTACTACAGCAAATTTGATTTATTTATAACAATAACTGTAATAATTACTACTTCCTCCAGTCTTGTTTAAGCTTCGGGCCGAATAGCTGTGCATGTTCATAATATTATTGTGTTTATGATATCATACTTTTTTATAAAAGTCCCTTCCGGTGTCTGGCAACCCGTAGTAGACTACTCTACACGCAAACTAAAATACACACCCTACAAAACGCCCCCCCTGCTTACCCACGTTAAAAAAAAATACCTATGATACCTTATAATACCAAGCAGTAGTAGTACACCACACCATAGCAGCTCAGCTCCGAACCAACCACACACCGAACACCAGCACGGCGGTACATGACTACCATACCTTCACAAATATAAGGTCCAAAGTAGCAACTTACCCCCGGACGCCCTCCTGGAGGTATACATGCAATCCAGGACGAGACCTGAACCGCCATAGATAAAAACAAAAAGTGAGAACAGTCCATCGCTAGCCAGCCATAATATTATTATATATTATCTACCTCACCAGCACTCATTCCTACAACGAGCACTGAAACTACCCATCCCCCGTGAATTCCGAAGCAAATACGCAGCCCTCCACTAGGCAAGTCGGTCCATGCCCACCCCCAGCATGCCTCCCAGTTATCCTCTAGCCACGTTCCATATCCGCCAGGCGCCCAAATGCTACTCCACAACATACAGGAGCATTCAAGTTTAGGCGGGGTCGGCTATAGCGCCTCCTTCATCCCCGTAGTGCGCCAGGCTAGTGTGTGTTGGGGGAGGGGGGGGGGGGGGGAGAAGACACGATGCTACCAGTTTTCAGGTCAGGTAAGGTTCCCGGCCTTGGGGACCGACCGATAGCTAGCTAGCTAGCTGCTGTTCTTGTCAACGAGATATTGTGAATAGTTGGGATTATGGCCGAAGTAGCCGTCGGTTTGGTGGGTAGTGTATACGGCGGCTTGGGCAGCGGAGCCGCTTTGGTAGTGGGATAGGGTGGGGTTGGAGGTAGCGGTAGCCAACCTGTCAGGGGGGCTGCTGGGGGAGTACCGGTTAGGGGGACCATCAGGTCGAAAGGTGAGTAGATGGTTAGATCGCTGCTATGGATGCGGGTGTTCGGGGAGAGGAGGGAGATATTGTAGGTTTGAATGAAACTTCTCTTCCTTGCCTTCCCTTCCCTTCCAACTTGGAATCCAGTGATAATTCCGAGTATCATAATACACATCCCTCCCTCCCCCCCGGCCCGCGAAAGGGAGGGAAAGGACCAATTTGAATTCCGGATCAGATACTCCACCTGACCGAACCGCAGAAATGTGTAAATTACCATCATAATTCTTTTTTTCCCATTCTTCTCAAGGTATTTATATAATACTGTATAGCACATGACTATAATCCACAAAATATCACTCGGCCAATAATTTTCAAGAGTTGGGCTTCGATTACGTATACAAACTCCCCCATTTACTTACTTGCTAGTTACCTCCCAACCGGCGGATATTCGACTTTCTTTATCATCAGAATAATTTGATTACTGCATGTATCATAGCGGAAACATACTTGGGGGGGGGGGGGCACCAAAAAATGGAAAAACCATAACGCTCGTCTTGGTATCATAGAGTGTTGTATGGGACCGGCAGAAGTGGTTTTTCCGGGTTTTAACGATCCCCCCCCGCTGCCGCTGAGCACCTGTCCGGTGCCGCAGTGGTAGCAGTCTAATGATTTCTGGTGCAACGGTTGGGAATAGGATGCGGGCCTTTTATCCGCCTAAAGTGCCTGGGATATGCGGGCGTGCTATATAGGATTGTTGGCATTTGAGGAAGAAAAGAAGAGGAAAGGAAAGGAGGCTTTGGAGATGGTTCTTGGGTGATTCCCCGGGAACCCCTCCACGAAGCCTTTAATCGTTCCCCCGCCATTTTTTGCTCCACTAACGGGTTCGAAATTAGTGAATAGAGTCATGTTATGGTGGGCTGTTTAGTAATGATATGCGACATCTTCGATTCTAACTCCAACTACAACAACGATTCCCCGTATAACCTTGGGTGGGAAGGGGCCAAAACCCCCCACACGCCAATTCTAACACATTATTTGAATAATTATACAAGAGGAAATCGTGCAATACCTTCTCCAGAAGAGCCTATTCCCAATTTAGAAAATTTCGTATCAAGTTGGCCGCCAGGGCAGGTTTTGGTTGCCCAGGATGGTATAGTGTGAAGGGGAAAAAAAGTGGATAAAATAGAAACAAACGCCCGCTCCGAGAAAAACAACCAAATCCACAAGCAAGCCATGTACACACCCCGCTGAAAACACGCGCCAATCACCTCCACAAATCCGCCCGACTCCGCCTCTCCCGCTTGCCGGGAGTGCACTCCCCGGCCTCACCGGGTATGGCAAGAAAGCCCGCCCCACAGTATCCACCCCCGCTTCCGTCGCTGGGGTCCACGAGAAAGCTAGCATGTGAACCAGCCCCTCCTTTAGAGCTAGGCAGGATTAATAGACCCCCGCCGACGTCTCCAATGCTGTACTTTATCCACTCCAAGTGTTCCATTCCCTTAGTATGCAAGTACACCTCCCGCGTCCAGCCCGTCGCAGCAAATCCTCCCGCAGAGGCTTTCTTGTTCTGAAAACGTGTGTGGAACGTCGGCTCGCGAACGTAGAGGTTTTTCAGCTTTGGCATCCCGCCGTCCCAAAGGGATTCAAAGAGATATGTGTAGTACGAGGGTGAGGGTTTCGCGAGCGATTTGGTGGATGTGTCGTCATCGGTGATTTCGTAGGCGAGGTGGGTTAACGATGCGGAGGCCAGAAGCGGTACGTCCAGGTGCGGGATCGTGCGTGAGACTTGTGCGCGGATGGAGAGGGAGGTTAGGCGTGTTGCTAGAGGGAGAATTTGGTGCAAGAGGTGTACGGGAATGGAAGTGTCTGCTATCGTTAGTGCTTTGAGGGTCTCCGAAACGATGGGACGGGTGAGATGGGTTGTTAAGCCATCGATAGTGATAGATGGGGTGTCTTCAATGGTGAGTGCTTGCAGGGCGGGGAAGAGCCCAACATCGGTAGTTGTGGAGTCGAAGATTGCATCCGTGGTCCATGGCATGGAGCTCATTTTCAAGTTGGTGAGGTATGGCATAGAAGAGAGTACTCGGACCAGGTCCCGGTTCTCGACTTTCATCTCTGTGAGTTCGACGACTTCGAGGCCTATCCATGGCGGCTCGATCCACAGGTCAACAAAATTCCTCTCGGAGCCCCCGAACCAAGTCATTTTTCGCAAGTCGGGACACCGCGTGTAGAGTATGGCCTTCAAGGAAGCGCACGAAGAATCATCTTGGTAAACCCCGTCCGGTAAATCCACATATCTCAAATTCGGCAGCAGTGACACAAGTCGCGCCAAGTCCTGCTTGCATGTCTCCCGGGTCATGTAGGGCATCTTCAAAAAATTTGTGAGTGTAGCCGTGGTCTCATTCTCTTGGAATGTTCGGTAGAGTAATCGCATCCTGTGCTCCGGGATCTCGAGCGGGGAGGTCTGCTTCTGAAAGAAGGAGCCCCGTTTCCTTCGCGCTTGCAGCTCCTCCTCCAGACCGCAGTAGTGCACGCTGTCTAGTCTGATGCCGCGTCGTGCCATGAGCGACAGACAAGGCCGCAACTAGAGAGCTCCCGCATATCGCACAGCATGCACCCTAGCTCCATGGTTGATTCCTCCGCCGAAAGGTAGGTCTCGTCGAGGGCATGTGGGCAGATGAAGGAGAATATTGTCATGAGGACCTCCGCCGGAGCTTTCGAAGCGGGTGAAGGGTGAAGGTCGGCATGTGATGAATTGTAACTTCCGCCCCGACTGTCAATCCTGCTGTGGGTTTTGCCCCTGTGTTTGCTGCGGGTGTGGTCCTCATTATCGAATGAACTGGCCCCGAACAAGGAGCGTCTCGTACGGGAAGTCGCTCCCTTTAGAGACTTTACGAGACGTTTGAGGAAGTGCATTATGTAGCATTTCTAATTCTCCATGCACAATTGCGTATGCAGGTGGAGGGAAGGGATGCAGCAGTGGGGTCGAAGATTTTAAGTCTGAGCAGAAAATAAAAATGTGGGTTGTGTGTATGAATGGGGGAGTTGGGCGAGGAGGGGAATGGGTGATTATGGGGGGCTGGTTGGCTAGCGGGCGGAAGGTGATAAAGGTAGAAAGATAGGCGGGTATCATACCACACCCTGGCAAGCGAAAAAAAGGGGAAAGACCAAGCACCGGGGATGCGGTCTTATTCAGCCAAAGTTTATGTAGCCCACCGCACCGTACCGCACAACCAGTGGGTGAAAGACCCCGACACCCCCCATTTTGCACAAAAAGTATGATACATATCCCACTCCACAGGTGTTCACCAGGTGCTTTCCATAGAAATAAAAATATGTTGGCGAGTACTCGTGTAGGAAAGCCATAGGACCTGCCGGCGGACTTTCGACAATTTTCTGTACCGAATAAAAAACGTTGCCAAGAACGGTGGAAGGACCCCAAGCCATTGGGTAAGCAGATACTTGCAGTTTTGGGTGAGATATCCATATAAAAGATAGTGGCACATTCATGTGATATCGGCTGTGGCATATCCGTGATTACTTTTGCCTAATGCAACGTGGGAGCACAGAAAGACCATGCAATCAAAATCCATGGAAAGCTCCAGCAGGCAGTAAGAATTACCCTCATTTCTCACTCCGCAAAGCACGTTCGTTGAGTTGTGAAGCGGGATACTCTTGGGGGTAAGATGGGAATGATAAGATCTTCCACTGGTCGTGGTGTGTATATAAAATGATGGCAGGTCACGGAAAGGGCACAGAAGGGAGAAAGGGAGAGAAGGAAAGGAAGGAAGGAAGGAAGCAGAGATTTCGACCACAGTTATCAGGCACCAATTCCAGCTCCAGTTCCAGTCGCGGTTGAATTGGCCCACCACAACCCACCATACTGAAATCAACACTGCTGTCTTTCCGGTATGTACCGACTGACCCTCTGACAGCTCCTTCCGTTTACCTTTTCAGGAAATGGCGGTGGTGATCCCCCCCCGAACCCTCACATGGAATACCTCCCCTGCCTGCCATGCTCCCTTCCACACCTCTTCTTTCTTCCCCGGTCCCTAATCCAAAAGTTATCAGCACAAGTTACAGATCCGCGACAACCACTCCATTATGCCATGCTCGTTCTGAGGGAGCCCCCAATCTTATTAAGCTATCCATCCATTCATCCATGCACCGAGGGCCTGCCCGAGCTTACTCATCACCAATGCGTCCGCTCATGACCTCCTCAAGGAAAAGGCTATACAGTAGACTACGATGGATAGATCCATACTTTAGGATATTCCTATGATCTGTGTAGACTTATCAAACCTTCAGTAGGTGCTCTGACGAAAGCAAAGAGCAATATTGCCGAAGCCCTATTCCGCCATGCCACAGGCGGGCGGGGCGCAAATTCACCTCTCGGGTATCCAGCGGTGGGGTCTCGACATTTTGACCACCAGTTGACGGGGACTAGATTTGTGGCTGCCGGAGGGCGGTGGGGTGAGATGGCCCCATTCAAGATGAACTTGGATGATATGTTCCCCTACTGGCATGATACCTGGATCCATTGACGGAGAGCATGAAGGATAGAGCAGGAAAGTTGTCTCGGAGGATCGTCTTTCTGCAATTCTGGTATGATATCTATTTGGTTTCGGTTAAAAAAAGTCTACTTTATCTGTCGAGTAATCGGCCAACCCACCTGCCCAGGTATTTATCAATGTGGCTCACGGCAGCAAGCCGAAGAGTGCCGTACGAACACAGTACCGGTACACTTTGACATACCGGTATACAGTGGTAGTTTCTTGCTTTTTCTGATAGTATTTTTGTTTTCGTACATTTTATTTTTACATTTCTTCTTGGAACGTGCAATTTTCTACCCATACGCCTGTGCTGTATTTAGGTGTCACGGGTTCTGGTGGCAAGTGAATGCAAGTCAGGCCAGTTGTCAGTATTGGCACATCCTAGGGAGGTAGCATAGGCCACGGTAATACCGTAGGGTCCTGGACCACAAATTGCAATAGTTACAAGTATTTGAAAAGGCACTAGATGCACTGCACCGCACTGTGCTGTATTGTGTGGTGCTGATACCTCATTTGTCGTGTGTGCTGTTAGTTGCAATTTTAGCTGAGAATTGCATTATGCCTTCGCTGGTCAACACCAAAACTATCACTCGGTTCTACCATGAGGTTTTGGGATTCAAGTTATTTAGGTCTACCGTGTCCCTCCCAAGCCTTCCGCAATCTTTCTATGATACCGGTATCATAATATACCGGTATGATATTCTTAAAGTATGACCCCCCCTGATTTCCGGCACCCCACATACTGAATGCCCCCAGCCCCCCCCCTCAACCTGCGATGCGGTCAGCTAATTTCAACTACACCCGCACCTTTATGGTACGGTATCATACCGCAAACCCGCACTCTCTTTAGACTCTATTCTCTCAAAGATTCGACGGGGGAAAGAAGGGAAAAAAAAAGAAACGAAAAAAACATAAAAAGGTATTGCCGGTCACTGGACGAAACGTGATCAGTCGGTCATGTGGCAGTGAACCGATGACGAAATGGAGGGAGGGAGGAAGGGTTCAATCTGAGACATTGAAACGAGGAGGGGGATGCAGGGTTTGTTTGGAAATTGGGGGGTCACTCCCGCACCGTAGCGGGTGGAGTTCTTTTGTGTTACCCGTGTTGTCGTGGGGAATCGGGGTCTTCAATATCTTGGAGGTGACTTGGGTTACCGGTGGCGGTGATACCAATAATTATTATAGGGGTCTCTCTTTTGGGGGAGTTTGTGGGAGGCTTTGGCTCAATTATTTACGAAGGTGTTACGGATCGCTTTTCGCCTCATCGGTGGCGATCTGAAGGGCCAGCACCCATGACGCGGGGCTCTTCAATGATGCTTGTGCCCTGTTGTACCACCTTTGGACTGTGATACTGTCCGTGACTTGGAAACGGTACCGGTGGACCGTTCCTCGCCCGTCATGCCAAACCTTGAAAGGGATTGACCTCTACTTGTGGCCTCGATTCTCATGGATTGCGCGTGGCTCGCGTAGATCACATACGGGCAGAGTTTCTACTACATATCCCAGGCCCTTTAGCCTTTAATACACCACCTCTGGGCTGTTTAGCTGTTTCTAGTCTAGATGAAATTGTGGTATCCATCCACTGGTATTCGAGTGGAGGTGACCCTTAGAAGGGTACCCAGTGATTCCGACCATCACATTATGATTATTAACGTGTTTCTGCTGTGCGTGCGTAGAAATTCGGGGCTTTGGGCGCATGGCCAACTTTGCGGGGTGTTGCGGGACGAGGTCTGGAAATACATTTCCGGAAATAACCTGTGACCACAATTCGAAATGCAGAATAATAGGTTTCCCCTGTGGTAGCCTGGTTCCGAGGTGCATGGTTGCATGCTGTGTGGTGCCGTTCGTCTGATATAATTTGCTGAGGGGCTGGCTGTGGATGTCCGTGATAACACTGGGAATTCTTAATATGAATGGGTGGAATTGTCTGTAGAGGGGTGATTCCGGGCCACAAACTCGCAATACCCTGGGGATGGAGCAGAGCAGCGTTGTTTGTAGGTGCAGAATGCAAACCACAAGCTGCGCGAGTGAGTGATGGTGTTGGCATAGCATCCGGCAATAGTGCTATAGTAGCGAAAGTTCACTGCCGTACCGTGCTAAACTTGCGGCAGGCCTCGTGCCGGTGGGAGCTCGAGGTGTCACGGGGAGGATGGGGCGCCCGTGCCAAGCGAACACCAGATAAACTCACCCAATGATCCCGCCATTCGAATCCCCAGTTGGGCGGCTATCCCTAGCCCTTCCAGCATGTCGGATTGAACCGTCGGAAACTCTGAAACAAGCCCGGTATATTGCAACGGAATACCCCAGCCCACATTAATCCGATGGCGGGGGGGGGGGGGATCTTGTAAAGACAGGTGTGCCGGTAGAAACATTCCATCAGTGTCAATCGTTTCGGCGGGAGATTGCACATGTAGGGGACGGCCATGGTGAGCTTAGCCAGAGCTCCCATAGCAACGGTTGCAATAGAGTTTGGCGCCAAAGACCCTTTTCAACAGTTCGAACCTTAGCAGAGGTTTGGAGGTCATGCGCAGGGCCTTCATCTGCATATGCATTCTGATTGCTGATAGAGCCGGTGCTGATTGTGCGTTGCGGTCCGCTTGACGCCCCGTGAATCAGATAGTCGGTTATCCGAGAGCACGGACTGAGTTCGAGGACAACACGTTGACACCCAGGACCAATGCCGGTGCAAATTTGTGGAAAAGGGGGCGGGAGAATGAACTGGCGGCGAGGGGTATTTATGTGGTTTGTGCTATCCAAGCGAAGGTATTGGTGAAAGATGTTGATGGTGTGCTCATGATGGTTGGGGTGGTTGGAGGTTTTAATTAAATTGGCCCGAATAAATGAATATTGATGGAAGAAACAATAAGCTTCTTTGGATGGATAGATGGATGGGATGGTATCATGGCATGGCACTGAAGCTTTAATGGGCAACCAATGGAAAGGTTATGATGACGATGGTGGTTGTAAGTTGGCCGATGGTGTTGTTGCATCTGCGACTCTGCGGTGACCTTTTCAGTGATGTTTTTGGAGCAAATAGCATTGCGAGAAGCGCTGGTATTGTAACAGAACCTTTTTCTCGGCCCATCCCGTGTGCTCGTCTATTCGTTCACATTGTATGCCAAGCTTTAGAGAAGAAATTCCACAAGCTCCTCCATTAGGGAGATCTTTTGGCGGAGGAGAAAATTAGGGATGAAAATTGGGAAAGGGAGTAAGGATTATTATTATTGATTATTTTCGTCAAGCGAGTGTAAGGTTAGGCAAGAGAGGGAAGTCATAGCGACGGGGAGGGCAAGAGGGCGGAACGCTCTTTTTTCTTGTTCGTTGTCTCGCCTGCATCCTGGGCTTTGCTGTCTGTCTGTCTGTCCTTCGTGTCGCCAGAATAATCTTATTTTTTTCTTCTTTTCATTTCCTCTCTTAGTATCCGCGTCACTGGACCGGACACACTTCACCTCCATCCATCCCATCCTTCCTCCTCACCACCACCACCACCACCACCACCACCGCTACCACCGCTCTTACAACACTGCTACCTCCCCCCTTCCTTCCCAATCCTATTCGCCTCGCCTCCCTTCCACCTTGAACATTCTCTCTCCCTCCCCCTCCCTTACACTTTCCCTCCATTCTATTTCTTGTTCACGGGGGTTATTCTCTTTTCTGCATTATTATCCTCGGGAGCCTCCATTTCATCTTTTGTTCTGTTCCCTAAACCTTTCAACCCTTTTTTATTTTCATCTTGCGGTTATTCGAGTGCAACGGCGAATCGTCAAGGCACCTCGCTTTTCGCCTGTTTCGTGGGTGCAAACAGCAAGAACCTCCCCCGAGCTCTTGGTCAAACGACATTTGAATTGTCACTAGAGATCTACCATGGATCGTTATGTGGTTATCCATGTGGCCACTACTTGCGATGAGCATGGCGTCTACGTAACTAAGGATTCGGCAGAGGTCATTGAGATTGGTTGGATTCTCTTGAATGCAAAATCTCTCGAAGAGGTTCGGAATTCTGGTATATCCATTCATTTCCGAGATTCCACTGCTGATCAATTTGATGGTGATTAGATCCATAGGGAGAGTGTTCTTGTGAGACCAGTCAACACTCCCATTACTCCACTGTGCAGTACGAGACCCCTCCTTCTTGGTATCGAATTCTTTCCGAGCTCCCGCTAATGGTTTTCTAATGCAGCAAGCCTCACTACGCTTACATGGGAACATGTGCGGACTGCCGGGTCATTTAGAGATGCCGTCAATCGGTTTGACACCTTTGCACAGGAATATCTAATGTCGCAGCAATTAGACTTTACCTTCGTGACCTTGGATGCTTGGGATCTCCGAGTTCAGTTACCTCGTGAAGCTAGAGATAAGGCTGTTGTCTTACCCCCGTATCTCCAACATTCCAGGACGTTTGACCTTAGGACTGAATACACCAGATGGCAATCACATCACCCGGAGTCTCTGCCCTTCGGTCCGTCCTCTCTGGCTAATATCTGTGCTGCCCTCGAAGTTGAACCTGTCCAATCATCAGCTCCGATAAAGCATAATTTGCCCTTCCACCTTCAGGCTTTGGCACCCGCTTCTCCTCGTAGAGCCATGGAAGAGGCTATCACACTGGCAAGGGTTCTGCGTGGATTGATCAAGAAATCCCAACCCCCAGAACAGCACCCTGATGTTCTAGCAAGGCCCATGGATGCCAGAGCTGATGTCAGGGCTTTTTTGAGTGAGAGGAGTAAAGTCCTTCATATGAGTGGATTGCCGCATGACACCACACAATCTGAGCTGGAGAGCTGGTTTACTCAGTATGGCGGTCGTCCGATTGCTTTTTGGACACTCAGGACCCCGGACCAGCACAAGCCAACGGGTACAGGGTTTGCTGTGTTTTCATCTCATGAAGAGGTAGTTTTTTTCTTCATTACCTTTAGCCTGTTTTTTTGTATTGTAGCGCTAGCTAATTATTCCTCATACGCAGGCCGCAGAGAGCCTTTGTATGAACGGGCGAGCGTTGAACGAGAAAGCTATTGAAGTTTCCCCTAGCAGCAGTCGAGTGCTTGACAGAGCAGCAGAGATCCTCACACCATTCCCCCCAAGTAAAAACAGACCTAGGCCTGGAGACTGGACTTGCCCATCCTGTGGATTTTCCAACTTCCAGCGAAGAACTGCTTGCTTCCGGTGCTCGTTCCCCGCTGTTCCTGCCGGACCGGGCCCGGATACCATGTTTGGCTACTCTGGCTACTCCCAGAGTATGGTTCCACCTCAACCTCCAGCCATGGGACATGGAGCAGGGCATGGGCTGCCATCTAGGACCATGCCAAACAGTGGTGGAATGGTACCCTTTAGAGCAGGGGATTGGAAGTGCGGCTCTGATGGGTGTGGGTACCACAATTTTGCCAAGAATGTTAGTTGCTTGAGGTGTGGTGCAAGTCGTGCTGGCGCAGCGGTAGTTGCCGACACAGCATTTTCATCGCCTGTGGATGGACCTACGCCTTATGGGGGAGTTGGATTGGGCGGACCAGGGCAGGGTCTTGGGGGTGCAGGGCCCGTTGGAGGTCAGTTTGGGGGAGGCGGTTTCCCTGGCCAACAATTCGGTGGTCAGCCTAGCAATTTTGGGCTGCCCTCTGGTCTTGGAGGTGGGGGTGGTGCCTTTCCTCCACTGAATACGTCTCTGGGTCCTGGAATTGGACCCAATTCTGCCGGTCCTTTCGATCAGAGGGCCGAGCAGGCTTTTTCATCTGGTGGGAATGGGCCTAATGGATTGTACGCAGGACTACCTGATGATCAGGCATTTTCGTTCCTCTCTGGCGGACTCGGCGGGCTTGGCCTCGACGATTCTAGGAGGAAGGAGATCAATGGGGGTGGGCGTTCTCCCGGTGCATAAGTTCAAAGTAGTTTACTTTTGTACAAGACGATCGGGAGTATTTTTTTTTCCGGTATTTGGATAAAAGGAGGGTTGCTTTTAGCAGGGTTTGGAGTTGGGTTGTTGGGAGCGGGTGATAAAAAACAAAACAACAAAACGAGCAAAAAAAAAGAACAGAAACCTTAATTGTGCGATGGAATGTAACGGCTGTATGGGTATGATTGAGTGAACTGAAGGGGGCAAAAAAAAGCACGGATTCGGATGGGGCATTCTTGGGTGGTGTTGGTTGGGTTGGCTACTGGCAAAGATAAAATACTTTTTCTCTTTTTGTTTCTTTTCCTTACTATTTCCCTCCCGCTTTCATCATTAGCTTCCCCCACATTGCGTGTACCTTTTTCTTCTACCTCCTGTTATTTCTTGTGCGTGTGTGCGTTCCCTTCTACCTATCATACCTACGCTCCCATCCGTGAATAATTGATTTCATACGAATAGGCGATTGGCGCAAGGTTTCCGAAAAGTGGGTGGAAAAAAAGTAGGAGAGGAGGGGGGAAACAGCACGAGGGAGAGAATATATATCACAAGAATTGTCCTGTCATGCGCGCCTTCGAGATTGATATCGAGGGGGAGAGAGGAAGGTTGATTTTTAGTATTTTGTATGGCATGGTTTGGGGAAAAGGGGGGTTTATAAAAATTGACTTTTGTTTCTTTTCTCTTTTCTCTAGGTTAGATGGGGTATAGCTTTGTTTGCATTTCTGGTTTGCCACGGGTGGGAAGGAATGGATGTGGGGGAATAATGGTTGTGAAAAGGTTAATTTTGGTCCTTTCCTCTTTACTCTATGGAGCAAAGCGTGGAACCTAGCCAATAGCTGGATGTATTGTACCTGGACGGGCTGGATGGTTTGTGTCTAAAATGTGGTAATTCGTTCGTATAGGGGCTAGGTTACTATATTGACGGGATATTGAAATTAATATGATAACCGACAAATTTTTGACGGCTGGAGGGGGTATCATATGCGCTATCCCGCCGAGCCATCTCGCCTAGATCCTAGGGGGTGGTGATGAGTCAGTCATGGGGGGTCACTCGGGGATTAGAACTGCGATTGCGACGAGAGTGAGATACTGCCGCGGTTTTAGGATTCGATATGAAGGCCGGGGTTTTCTTGGGGGATCGACATGGAGTATAATAGAGTGTGTACTTGGTAGGTAGTGTGGGGGTCTGGGGCGTGTGCGGTGTGTTTTCGGCACTCGTATCATATACATCGCCATACGCTGGACGAAGCGGGAGGTGACGTGGTGGGCTATTTGTGCGTGGGCGGTAGCGGTGGCGGCCGTAGGGAGGTGACGTTGCTAGTGTATGATACTGTCTTTGAGACGACTAGCTGGTATCATATTTAGAGGAGGGTAGGTCATGAAGTGAGATTGAGTTGCACAGTGGCATTTGTGCACTATATATGCTTACCACTGTTGTTGTATTGTTGGAAGGGGGCGTTCGTGAGTTTGGCAGTGGTGTGCGAGCAAGCCGGCAAACATCCAAGTTTGAAGGGGGGGGGGGGGGGCGATGTTAGA